>JADEYI010000372.1_pt1 | contig 66814 bp, 100 predicted proteins | sample 8542331 | NCBI WGS metagenome assembly JADEYI01 (sample SAMN16510988, study PRJNA670497) | mine drainage metagenome | isolation source: biofilm near Copperflume 1 | place: Germany: Marsberg coppermine Kilianstollen | collected 2018-02 | reverse complement strand
GCGCATGTGTGGATGCCTGGGCGGTCTCAAGCTCAGAGGGTGTGGGGTGCTCAGGCCCAGCGTGGTCAAGGTCGAGCCAGGGGAATTGCATTCTAGGCGGCCGTCTCCTTCAGGTATTCCAAGGCCCAGGCACACTTTGCACGGTTGGCAGCGGCCTCCTTGTTGGTGCAGGTTGGCAAAGCCTTCATTGAAAAGCGCGATTCAAAGGACTACTATGGGGAGGAATTCTGGACAGCACTGAAGGCCTGCATGCTCTCACTTCTTTTCGCCATCCTCGAGCTTGTCACAATGACATTCTCCGGCCCCCACTGCTTTCTGATCCTCGCGATGGGAACCAAGGCGTGTTCCGCTGACACCAAACTCTTCAGTGGTGCCAAGACAATCGCAAAGAACATGAACATCTCTGCGCAGGGGCAGGTATGTGTCTCAAAGATGTGCAGTCATTGTGTACATTTTTTATTAGTAAAAAAGGAACACTACGCCCTTCGAAAAGTTGGGGGTGAGGTTGACCCTAAAACCCCTTAACCCTAGAATCTCGGACATTTTGCTAGGAAGAATGGTCGCCTAGCGTATCTGCAAGGGCCTGAATTAAACATTAGTAAAAAGTGTAACACAAATAACTCCAAAACCCATGTCTTTGCGACTACGCCACCAAATTGAGCAAACTCAGTTGCTCTGGACTCCTTTAAGCGAGCTCTTTCCGTCGCGACATCGAGCGCCGAAAACGGCGACGTTCGCACGGAGTTGCGCGGTCGGGCTGCAGGCATCGGGGACTCGAACCCTCATAAGTTTGCGAGGACGTGGCCGTTTTAAACGAACCCGGGTGCGAGAGAATTGTCTGAACGAGACCTTTTCATCGCGACATCAATGACAGAAATTGATGGCATATCGAGTGACCTGTGCGTACCGTGGTGTCTGCCGATGGCCGCGAGGGACCCCCCCAAAATGTACACACCCCCAGTGGCCATTTATGGGCACCTTCTCTAGTTGGCAGGTGTTTTTAAAAAGCAGGCACGCCAGGCTGAAGCGTGCGCAGGCCTGCAATATGACAAACCTCTTCAATGCTGCAAGTCTGAGATAGGACTCTCGCAAATGGTGCGACAACATGAGCTTTAGAAAAATACCTGCCAATGACTGCACATCTTTGAGGCACATACCTGCCCCTGCGCAAAGATGTTCATGTTCTTTGCGATTGTCTTGGCAGCACTAAAGAGTTTGGTGTCAGCGGAATATGCCTTGGTTCCCATGGCGAGGATCAAAAAGCAGTGGGGGCCGGAGAATGTCATCGTAACAAGCTCAAGGATGGCGAAAAGAAGTGAGAGCATACAGACCTTCAGTGCTGTCCAGAACTCCTCCCCATAGTAATCCTTTGAATTGCGCTTTTCAATGAAGGCTTTGCCAACCTGCACCAACAATCCAAAATGCGCGAAAAGGGGCAAATGCATCATACAATGGTGTATGTGGTACTGTTCAAAAACAGAGAAGGTGCTGAAGCAAGGTATGCGTGCCGCACCTCGTTGGCACTGCCAAGAAGAAGCGCCTGAAAACCCCAAGGGACATCAATCACAAAGTGCATCTGTACTGCTCCCATGATCAATAGCCCAGCCTGCATTAGCCACATGCCCACTTTGAAACCATGCATGTTCATTGCCAAAGGTAATACACTGACATGGATAAGGCATTGCAACAAGCAAGGTGAAAAGCTACCTGCGCTAGAGTGAAGATAGCTGCCTCAAATGGATCGCAGCTGATTGCGCGGTCCTTCTGTGGCGGGAACCATTTTGACCAATTATTTAGGTTCTCGCTGACAGCGTTTGCCACCGCCACCGTCAGACCCATGGTAACGAGAAAGGCAGCGAAGTCAGAAAAGCCTGGCCTGTGGTGTGCACAACTCTTGTTAGTACCTGCTGGAAGCAGTAAGCACTCAAATTTATGACAGCTTGTCTGCTGAAAATCAAAGGTTGCGGTTTGCTGATCCTTACGCGACGCTGGCCCAACCGCTCTGGGCTTGAGTCGGCTGTGCATAGTGCGGCGCGATCAGTATGAAGAGCATAAATACTCCAAAGCTGGCCGCCTCCACCGTGTTCTGGATCATGCTCTGCCAGAATGCGCGCCTCTAGAGAGATCTCCATCTCTCTGCAGAACAATGACAAGTATGAGACCATCTGGTGTACAACAGCAACATCGTTGCTCATAAGCGACTGGAACACAACGCATCAACTCTTCCTCCACTCAAGGAAAGGTACTCACTCCTTATGCTGCCTTTCCGGATCTGTGGTGAAGGGGCCTTCTCATTTCAGGCAGAAAGCATGTATCCATTGAACATCCGCTGCATGTAGGACTCCCATAAAATCTGCAAGATCGGAACGATTATGTAACATCAAAGGTGCTCTGCTAGCATTGTGCAATAATACAACGATCACAAATCCGTTCTAGATGGCATTTACCTCCTCAGTCCGCCAGCATCTTCGTCCTCAACTTCCAGGAAAAAGGCTTCTTCAGCCTCCTCCTTCAGAGGGCCATCCATCCTGACCATCTCCATCCTCCAAAATCCAACAACAATGGTTCAAAAGCTACAAGAAAGAATGTTCAAGAGTGAAATGGTGGAGGCAGGCGGCCATCAGCAATTCTTGCACGCGACAGCGTTCCAATTGACAGGGAGCTGAATAGTAGAGTAGGTTCAGGGTGGAGAACCCATTACAATCGTCTATGATGTCAGCATTCTTTTTCTCAAAATCGTCTGCAGCATAAAAAAAAAACTTTTTCGGAAAGTTTCCTGCCGAAAAGCAAGGGCATGTCGTGTACAACAAACTTGGCACAGCGCCAATTTCCCGAAGTCAGCCCAGGCCACAAATGGCAAGTGATCAACCAAAGTCGCAATTGGCTGCCAAGGCAATCCTTGATTACGCTTAAATATGTGTACATAATAAAGAGCGTGTTGTCTTGGGGTAAATGGAACATATGCTTGCCATAGAGACTCACTTGGCCTCAAGCAGTAGATGCGCATGTTCTCTATTCACCAGTGGTCATTTAAAAAAGGACTATCACTCCCCTGCTTGGTATTGCAACAATTGTTGTGCTCCTTAAATCAAAGCACTGCCCTCGAACCCTTATCACAACACAAATACATATTGCTGCTGCAACAGCCTTGTTGAGTAGGAGAATGCCCAAGCCAACTGCTTCGGTGACTTCCTCTGTTCAGGTAGCAGCAGCTCCAAAACAAAAAGGATGCACAATGTCCTGCCATGGAGGCAACCCAGCTCTCTGAAAACCAGCTCCCCCTGGCCAAGATGTGGCGCTGATTTATTCATTTCCCTTTCCTGGACTCCTTGGGCAATCTGCTGGAGTGTGCAGAGTTGCCTGTTGACCATCAAGACCCCCGATTACGCCCATTGCTGAGAATTGGGACAGGAATTGAAGGACAAGATCCCAAAGAAGGGCACAGAACTTGAATAAGCTTACTATGCTCTGCTTGCAGGGCTTGCAGCCGTCGCACTTTGGCATTCATCGACAGACAGGCATATAGGCGGCCCCAGTATTCTCTCACCTCTTTGGGCATCTTTTCATCATCCCCATAGAAGTCTGAAACACAAAAGAAACTATTCAGATAGTATCTGGCGCTTGAATTTTTTCCTGCTTTGCAGTGAGATCCAATCTGTGACGGATGCTGAAGAGAAAGTCCATGTCTAACATGCCTATTCCATTCTTTATTGCCTTCTCCCGCAAAGGCCCCATATTTCTTCTGATCCAGTCCCTCTCCGAGTCTCTAATTCTTTGCATTTCAGGCAAATACTTCAGCTGTTCTACATCAAAATCTTCTTTAGCAGAGCGTCCCAATATTCCTGCGAGACCTACCACGTGTCAGCCATTCCTATCCCTCATCTGCTCAGATGGTTGCCACCTCCCAAGGATACAATACCTTCAAAATCTGGCTTGTTGCCGCTTTCGCGTATTGTATGAAATCCAGAATTTTCCTTTTTCAGTTCACTGCACCAGCAGCTTATTGTATGAACCGTCGTTCAACCACTTGTTGATATGAAGTTCAAAGATTCAATGTGATGTCTGGTTCAGGTTTGCAGTGAGGACATTGATCTCAATATTACGGTGTCACAGCTGCTGCAGCTCCATCAAGTAACGTTCTGGGGTCCAGCGCCACGTCAAATTGCAAGTCATTTGATGTCAACACTGGGCAATCCAATGGGTCGCGGTGAGTCACGTCACGTGCACGCACGCACACGTGCGCACTAGTACACACACTTGATAGACGGCGATGAACCCAGCTTGTTGACATCAAACGCAATCCTGGCTTTCTCCAACCTCAATTCTCAACAAATAAACAATGATTGGTTGTGTTGATACCTCCAATTTTAGATTATAACTTTGGTTCTCAATTTTGGCGAGATGCCTCAATCGGGCTTTGTGTTGCACGGTGTGGGCCAGAGCACCAGAGCCTTGAAAGTCGAGCTGGTAGCTTCTTTTGCCGATGTAGAGTTGGAAGAGGCTACGTTCACCATGGGGATCACCAATAAGACTCCCCGTTACCTGGCGATGAACCCGTTGGGGAAGGTGCTCCACGACCTCAATGATGTGATCCTGCAAATGCATTTGACGATTTGTGAATCTTCTCAGAAGCTAATAATCTGGCACGTTTTCTATCATCCAAGAAGGGATCAGTTGCATAAAGCCTGGGACAAGTACTCACTGATTTGTTCATCAAGCGAGCACCTGTGAGGCTCTGGCGTACTATATGTTATAAATACCACATTCAAATTTTAATCCTCTTCAACGTGTTGCTATGCAGGTTCCTGTGCTGGAGACGCCTCACGGCCCCTTGGCTGAGAGCGTGGCCATCTCACGCTACGTCGCTTCCTTGGGGCGGTCGAACTTGTATCCCAAGCCTCTCAACCCCAGAGGTGACTCCCGAAGCATCCATCCACCGCATTTTTCGCGCATGCTTGCACTTCATCACAATGCGCGTTCCACTGAAGCTGCAGGCAGCCACCATGAAAGCAAGACATTTCGACAAGATATCCATCTCTGCGCCTGCGGTAGTCATGCTCATCCGTCAAGGAAGGCTTCTTGTTGCCGGCGAAGCTCAGTGCTGCTGCTGTACATTCCTGGATGGGTTGAAAGAGAGATTCTCTTGTCCCTCATGCAAGTGTGATATGTAATTTTGCTGCTGCAGAGACGACGCGCGCGCAGATTGACAGCTGGGTGGACTGGGCGGCTGAGGTGGACGCTGCGGCGCGGCAGTGCGCATTCCCTGTAGCGCGCGATAAGTTACCCTTTGATGCGAGGGTTGCGGTAAAGGGCCGCGAAACCCTGGACCGCCTGCTCGCTGTGCTGGACGGCCACCTCAGCAGCCGCACCTTCCTGGTCGGGCAGAGCATCACGCTCGCTGACATCATCGTTGCCTGGGCACTCATCGTGCCCTATTTGGTGGTGGGTCTATACTGCCACCCTTTGAGGCACTTTCACTTTCAAAGAGATGAAAGCATGCACTGGCATGGCTGAAACAAGCAATCGTCGTTGCCAAGTCCAAACTCAGCCATCACGGGCGCACATGCTGCGAATGTGCGCAGAGATCGAGACGTGCAAGCGCGGATCAGAGCTTGCCAACTGGCGTCAGCAAGTCTGAGCGGGCCTGCAGGCTTCTCTTGAATCCGCTTGGAAGACACACAAGTCCTCATCGATCAGAAGGTCATGGTTGTGGTGATGACAGAGTGTGCTGCTGGCGCAGCTGTTCGACGGCGAGCTGCGCGCCAGGTTCCCGGCGGCTACGCGGCACCTGCAGACTATTCTGTGGCACCCCAAAGCGGTCGCTGTGCTGCGCTCGCAGCTGCAACCGCCGCAGAAGGCGCTCCTCGCCCCTGTGAAGGGCGCGAAGCACCGATGGGGCGAAGGCCCTGGCCCTCTCGCTCCCCTTGCGCACGCCGTCAACCACCCTTGGTCAGGTTAGGCTCCCCTGCCAGACCTGGCAGTGCCTGTCTCTGGGGCGATGAGGAATTTGACTGGGGAGCATGAGACATGCCATTTAGCCATTTAGAGGAAGAGCAATGCAGGCATTGAGGCAGAGTGAGGTCCACAAGAAAGAGAAGCTGTCAAGGAGAAAGCTACCTACGACACCTCTTGAGCCCTCGATCCCATGTATGACTGAAGCATGCTGCTGCATTTCCCAGCCCGTCTGAGCCAGCCATTGACATTGCAAGCTCTGGTGCTAGTGTGCACTGGTATTTATGCATGGGCCTGCCTCGTTGACTGTACGTTTCCTCCAAATGCACAGGCGATAGGGTGCGCGCAACTTTCGTGGAGTTCTTTGAGACCAAGGGCCACACGGCAGTGCCCTCGTCCAGCGTGGTGCCTCACAACGACCCCACGCTGCTGTTCACCAACGCCGGCATGAACCAGTTCAAGCCCATCTTCCTGGGCACCGTCGACCCCAACTCAGACTTTGCCCGCCTCTCCCGCGCCTGCGACTCGCAAAAGGTGCTTGCTATGCCAGTTTTCACAGTCCTGCTTCATGTTTAAGCATACGTGTGTGACTAGTAATTTCGCACAATGGGCGCCAATCCTGCGAAAGCCTGCTGCTGGCTTCACAGTCTGGCGGCGAGTGCCCTCCCAGCAGGTAGACCTTGCTAGATATGACAAGAGCTGCAGCAGGCACGCTTCTGTTGATCGGCGTCCCTTGTGTGAAGTGCCTCAACCTTTTATGCCAGTGCTTGTCTTTCTTATCTTCAGAATTTGATCTGTTGCCTCCACTGCAGCGCATGCAGGAGGCAGCGTGCTCCTGGCAGTCCCATTTATGTGTATGATTCTGCGCAAATTACTGACTCACAGACCCACATAATGCATCACTGCACCACAGTTTATGTCGGTGCTCATGCACATGGTATTCCCTGCAAACTCACGCACTCACAGACCGTCGCTAAGGGGCATTTGTCTCATTTTGCTGCAGTGTATACGAGCTGGCGGCAAGCACAACGATCTGGACGATGTGGGCAAGGACGTGTACCACCACACCTTCTTTGAAATGCTGGGCAACTGGTCTTTTGGGGACTACTTCAAGAAGGAGGCCATCGCATGGGCATGGGAGCTGCTCACAAAGGTCTACAAATTGGACCCTGCCCGCCTCTACGCCACCTACTTTGGCGGCGATTCTGCGCAGGGCCTAGAGCCCGACGAGGAGGCCAAGTCCTTCTGGTGAATTCGTGTTCTCGGCTGTTCTCCTCCATGCACTATTATGCATTCTATGGTACAGGTTTGCTTGCAGAAAAGACCTTGGCGGAAATTCAGGGCTTTTCTGCAAATTTTCTTGGATGCTATTGAGTCTGCAGAGGTCTTGAAGGAAATCATTTCACTCGGAAGAAAAGCAATAGGATCACATTGGTGCTCAAGAAAGCTGCCAGGAAGGGGCACTTGCAGTGCACTATCCAGGCCCAACATGGGTGACTGCCTCATGTTGCATGACAGCCGCCAAGTGACCTTTTGGTGTCATTTGTCTGGGGTGGACAAATTTCATCATGCAGTACCACACCACACCTCGCAGCAACTAACCAAGCGCAAACTGGGATTGTAGCAGCTTAGTCATGGGTGTCAGCATGCAGGCTGGAGCTGCTGCCGACGGAGCGCGTGCTGCCCTTCGGGTGCAAGGATAACTTCTGGGAGATGGGTGATGTTGGCCCCTGCGGCCCCTGCTCGGAGATCCACTACGACCGCATCGGCAGCCGAGACGCAGCGCACCTCGTCAACATGGACGACCCCAATGTTCTTGAAATCTGGAACATCGTGTTCATCCAGGTATGCGCCACTACACTGTTCTCAAGACTTAGCTGTGTGGGCATGTCAGAAAGGGATGTGCAGCCAACTCTCGTGCGCTGAAATCCTGTAGCACGGTTTTTTGTTTGTGCGCCACCTGCCTGTCAGACAGGGGAAACTTAGACCACTGGCCTATCTCCTCCAGGAGAAATACAAAAGGAGGCTTCATCTTTATTTTCAAGGGTCCTGTGGAAGGACTTGCATGTCCCCTTGCGGGGCGAAGGTCGTAAGAAAATCATCGAGTTAACGCCTCTTGAAGCTTTGGATTGCTGTAAGTGTGTCATTTCTTTTGCGCACATGCACACTACCAATAGTGTTTACTTATTGCAAGGGAGTGCTGGATGGTGGACATACTCTCGACAATGTCTGGGTTGCTGATAGAGACATTTGCATCCGCAGTTCAACCGGGAGGCGGACGCCAGCCTGCGGCCGCTGCCGGCGAAGCATGTGGACACGGGGATGGGCATGGAGCGCGTGACGAGCGTGTTGCAGGACAAGGTGTCCAACTACGCCACAGACATCTTCACGCCTATCTTCGACGCCATCCAGGCAGTCACTGGCGCGAGGTCCTACACTGACAAGGTGAGTGTATGAGCCCTGAATTGGCTTTCTGCTCAGGGTATCTAACCTGCTATCTACATGCTGTGATACGGTCCTGAGTCCAGCTTGGACTTTGCTGGGTCTGGATTTGTCTTTAGGTACAAGGTCATGGATGCTACAAGGAGCTTAGCGTGGTCCATGGGGCTACACTTGTTTTAGGAGTAAGAGAGCAAGTGGGACACTTAGGAGGGAAAGTATCACCTGTTGACCCTGGACACAATTTGGAGGCGAGAGTTATCATGTGAATCTAAAGCACGGGAATGGGAAGAGAAGCCTGGCTTCGTCCGTGTGGCTACAGTTAATTTAGGGCTGAGCTAGAGAAGGGATAGGGAGACCTGGAGAGGCTCCATCACACGTATCGAGGGGGACAGCTTGAATGCTCTGAGAGAAAAGAATACCACAATTCTGTTCAAAGCCAGTAAGCGCAGGTGCACGGTAGCTGATCATCCGCATGTCTCCTCAAGCATTTCTGTCATGTTTGGAGCGCCTGCCTCTGCACCGTGTGAATCAAGGCAGGAGCAGGTGACAGAAGGGCAACATTGTGAATGTTTTACTACAAGATTGGCAACGAGCTTGACAATCCCACGTTTATTTTACAGGTGGGCAAGGATGACACGGATGGCAAGGACATGGCATACAGGGTGGTGGCAGACCATATTCGCACGCTCTCATTCGCCATCGCCGACGGCGCGCAGCCGGGCAACGACGGCCGCAACTACGTCCTGCGCCGCGTGCTGCGCCGCGCGGTCCGTTACGGGCAGGAGGTGCGCTGCAATCCACACTCATCCTGTGACTCATCATTGCATCACTGTGGAAGTTGGGAATTGAGCAGCGCTCACACCCACCAGGTTGAGGATTGGAAACCTTACTATTGGATCACACATGAGTCTGCTGTGCTCTGCATTGTGCTAATCATGCAGCTTCAACTGACGTCTCTTGTCTCTAACGTTTGCAAAAGTGCCTGGCAATGTTGGTGAACAGGCTGTCAAACTCAGGCTGATTCTTTAGCACCGGTAGCACAGCAAGAGCTGCGTGGATGCTGCAAATGTCCGAATTTTGTTCTGGTCTCACAAATTTGTGCATGCATGCACAGGTGCTGGGCGCGAAGGAGGGTTTCTTTGTGAAGCTGGTGGACTCTGTGGTCGCCAACTTTGGCGGCTTCTACCCAGAGCTCATCGCCAAGCGCGACCACATCACTGATGTCATCCGGTGTGTGCGCATTCACCCTTCTCTAGTAACCGTCTGGGGGAGCATAAAGTGATTGCAGGGAATAGCAACTTGTAGCCCTTGTGACTCTCATCAAGGAGAGTTCTTTTTCCTCCCACCATTTCCCTTGATCTCGTGTGCCTTTGTGTCAATTTAGCCACAAATATAAGTCCTGCGCAGTAGCCTTCGTGCTTGTGCCTGCCTGCCAACCAAGCAAGACCTGCACTTCTGCATGTAGTTGCGCTGATCGATCTGGAAGATATTTGTTTTGTTATGCTGAGAATTTGGGTCGTGCGCGCAGGGAGGAGGAGGCGAGCTTCAGCCGGACGCTGCAGAAGGGCATAGAGCGCTTCAAGAAAGCGGCCGCCAACGCGAGCGGTGGTTCCTTCAGCGGCAAGGACGCATTTGAGCTGTATGACACCTATGGCTTCCCCATGGACCTCACTGAGGTGCTGTCCTCGCCCGCAATCATGCAATGCATTGCTCAACATTGAAGTGCTGCTCATTAAGATCTGTCAAGCTTGATATTACCTGTACAAGTCGTACACACTGATTGCAACAAGCAAGCGTCACTTTATCTCCTGTATGAATTTATCAGGAGATTCAGCATCCTGGGATATGAAACGTTGTATATCAAGCAAGCCGATACACCTGGCATCTTAACTAAGCATCTGAAAACCAGGAACGTAGACATTCAAAGATTCTGGTAGCCGTACTCTATGAGCAAGTGATCCAATATACAGGGAAACACTGCCTGTCAAGCTGAAGGTCATTTTCATGCGAGCGCAGCTGATGGCGGAGGAGATGGGTCTGAAGCTGGACAAGAAGGCGTTTGAGGCGTGCATGGAGGAGCAGCGGCAGCGCAGCCGCGCGGCCGGGAAAGCCGGCGGCGGCCCAACGCTCAAGTTCGAGGCCGAGGCGACCGCGCACCTCGCAAACAGCGGCGTCCCCGTCACTGACGACAGCCCTAAGTGCGCCCTGCATTCCCTCTGCCTCTTTTTGGTGCCTCCTGAAATATTCCATCCGACCTGCAAATTTTGAGGGTGTCCCTTTTCAATGTGCAATGCTGTTCAGCAGAGCAAATGGTGGTTTATCGTCCGCAGTGCTGCTCTGCCCGTATGGTAGCATTCCTTTTACGCTCTTGCACAATCAACACCCTGGCACCATTTATCTTCTCAAAGCTTGCCACGCACGTTTCTAGCTGGCATTGAGCAAGTGCAGCGCATTGCTGCAGGTGTACAGCCGTACAGCTGTTGGTACCAACTCTCCCTTTGTCAGACATGAGAAGTCTTGCGCTTGGCCGTAGGTACACGCCGGAGAGTGTGAAGACTACAGTGCGCGCCATTCTGTCGGCGTCGGGCTTTGTGGACAGCACGGCTGGCGCGGCTGGGCCGCTGGGGGTTGTGCTGGAGAGAACGCCGTTCTACGCCGAGTCTGGCGGCCAGGTGGCGGACAGCGGCGAGCTGGCTGGCCCCTCTGGCGCCATCTTCACCGTCCAGGACACCAAGGTCCGACCTTCCTGCTGTCCCTGGTTTCTTATGTGGAGGCTGGGTCGGTTCTGCCGTATGGCAGTCTTGCTATTCAGGTTCATGTGTATCTGCCTGGCTTCACTTCTGTGGCTGAGCATTTGTGGGCAGCTCGCTTGTTGATGCCATGCAGGTCGGGGAGGGGCCCCATTTCCTGTGTTCCTAGCAGGACTTAAAATCATTGCTCTTACAACAACAGGAGTCTGAATTAGGCACTTATTGCGTGCTTTGTTTGCCCAAAGATTTCTGTCATTGAAGTTTGAATTTTGAAGTTTTGGCGGGCCTACAGGTGGCTGCAGGCTATGTTCTGCATGTGGGCGAGGCGGCAGAGGGAACGTTGCGCGTGGGCGACACAGTCAGCGCTGATGTGGACATCATCCGCCGCGCGCGCATCGTGCCCAACCACACCTTCACCCACGTCCTCAACTTTGTGCTCAGAGAGGTTCGCCCTCGTCGCCCTGCACCTTGATCGCACCAACCATGGCTTCATTGCCAGGCCCACCTTCAATATTCTTGAAAACAGTGCACCAATCTTCTGGGTAAGAATGAAATCGTATTGTCCAGCTTTCCTCACCCTTAATTCACGTGCACAAGCCTGTGAAGTGCACCTGTCTAAAGCGGCATCTGCTGGAGCATGTCACTTGTGTTGGCGCACGAAATAAATTAAGTCGCTGGATCTGCGGACATGTCTGAGCTGAAAGAAACTCTTTGTCAGTGAGCTCTGGTTCATGCACTTTTTACAAGCAAACCTTACAAGGTGATGTGTCCGCCTGAATAGGTGCTGGGGGATCACATCGACCAGAAGGGGTCGATAGTGCAACCGGAGCGGCTGCGATTCGACTTCTCCCATGGCGGCCCCATCGACGGCCCCACCCTGGGCAAGATCGAGGCCATCTGCAACCAGCAGCTGGCCGCCAACCTGGGCATCTTCTCAAAGGACGTGGCGCTCTCAGACGCGCGCCAGATCAATGGTGCGCCACCATTCCCTCATGCAGTGGAGTCATGCAAAACTGCAGGATTCCATGCTTGCCTACATGCATGCGTACCAGGCAAAATTAAAGTATGGCGTCGGTTGAGACCAGTGATCTATCTTCATGCTTGGCCATCGTATATCGGAGTCTGGCTGCAAAAAGTCACTTTCCTAGCTCGCATTGCAGGGCTGGGGTGATCTAATTTGTGATTGGGTTGGCTAGTATTTGACAGGGATGAATTGTTGCCATGACAGCAGCAGCAGCAGCAGCAGCAGCAGCAGCAGCAGCAGGCAAAGTCTGCCTGAGTTGGGTTGCAAAGGGATGTCTTAACTTGCCAATTATGCATGTGCCCATGCATGGGGTGCCAGATGCTGAATGCCAGGCTGCTGTCCTGTTCGTTGCGGAGGCTCTTTAGAGGGCATTTGCAACAAACGTGAGGGCTCTACTTTGCCTTCAGTATTGACTGGATTGTGCATGTGCAGGTCTTCGAGCGGTATTTGGGGAGCAGTATCCAGACCCAGTGAGGGTGGTGTCCATTGGGAAGTCTGTGGAGGACCTCCTGGCAAACCCGGCGGACCCAGAGAACGCCAAATACTCGGTGGAGTTCTGCGGCGGGACGCACCTGAAATCGACCGGCCAGGCACGCGCGTTTGCGCTGCTGTCTGAGGAGGGCATCGCCAAGGTGGGGCCGAGATTCTCAAATATTGCCTTCAAAATACGTCCTATGTACCCTCAACTGGAGGTCATCGGGTTGATTAAGGCCTAGGGATTACAACTTGCTGTCACCCGTGTCACTAATTTGCCTTCAGAGGTCTGAACGAACTCCGGTGATGTTTTCAGCATGTCTGCTGCCTGGAGAAAGTGTCCTGCATTCGTGACTTGCCAGAGCTGGCCTTTCAGTGTAAAGATTACCCCAGAAGGGGCTTTTGTATAGTCCTGCACGTTTGGGGGCATGTTTGCCTGCAGTCAGTGCTGCCAAACGAGCGAATTTGTAAGAATTCAGAGGCTGACTTTGCCACAGCCCTTTGCATCGCATTGCAATACAAGCCAGCGACGCAGCTGCACAGAGAAGGAAGCCTGACGTGTCATGATTTGTTGCAGGGCGTCAGGCGAGTGGTGGCGGTGACATCAGCAGAGGCCGAGGCAGCGGTGGCGCGCGCAGAGGCGCTGACCAAGGCCATGGAAGCTGCGCAGAAGCTGACGGGGCCGGCTCTGGAAGCTGAGATCGCCATCCTGCGCCAGGTTTGGCCCTGCACCTTGTCAGGCTCACTCCCCCACATGAGACGATGCATCTCCGAGCCCACTTCTGTATACAGTTTCAACCCTTTGAAAATTGGGTGATTTCCACATTTGCTCTATCTCTCACTCTTAGTGTGGGTAAGCTTATATTTGCACTTCAATTGTGATCAGCACCAGGGCTGTCACTGTAAGAGTGCTGCGTCGGACCTTGTCTGCAGATTCCACTTCAGTATTGAGGCCAAGTAGGCAGAGCTGTGAGAAATTCGCTTTGCTTTGACAGGGCATCGATGGCTCTGCAATCCCCGCCGCGACAAAGGCGTCCCTGCGAAACTCGCTGACGGCGCTGCAGAAGACTTTGCTGGAACAGCACAAGTCGGCGGCTGCCGCCAACAAAGCGCGCGCGACCGCTGTAGCCGTCGAGGCGGCTGACGCCGCGGCTTCCTCGGGGCAGAAATTTGTCGTTGTGCAGCTCGAGGTACGCGCCACACGTATTTTGCCATTGCCACGTGTGCGCAGTGTGGAAGTAGTGACTCTTTATTACCTTGCCACTTGCGCACAGTGTGACAGCTGCAGAGCCTTGTATTTCCTGCAACCATCTAATGGCAGCGACTGCCTATCCACTGCCACCTGCGTACAGTCCTACAGCAGCGATAGAATGGCTGGCGGCCTAGGAGTCAAGCCCCATAAATCGAAGTACCTAGAGAAATGATAATGTCGCAGCATGGGCAATGTTGCAGCCATGAATAGCGCCGAGCTTCATTCTCTTCCAAGGAAAGGAGGGTGAAGAGTATCTTGATCATGCTGTGCACACAGCTCCATTCGGTGTGACTCTGTGCTGAGAAGGCGTTTTCTTGGGCACAGGTGGGCCTGGACAGCAAGGCGGTTCTGGAGGCATGGAATGCCATCCACAAAAAGCACCCGGACATGCCCGTGGTCATCGTCACTGCCGATGCGGGTGAGCCTTTCCAGTGTTTCCAGATCAGGCATCTTTTGAAGCAAACGTGAGCAGCTGCAATAGACCTGATCTCATGTTCCTGGATAAATAGCACATGATCTTAGTAATTGAACCTTTCCTTGAAGGAGCATTTTCTCGCTCCTGGCAATTCCTCTTTTCTGCGCAACCTCGGCCTCGCCTGCAGACAGTGACTGCAACAGTGTTTTGCTCTTCGGTCTTTTATAGGTAGTGTGTGTGGCCTGGCAATGCTGACCGGTTGTTTGCACACGCGCGCAGCCAAGGGCAAGGCGCTGGCGTACGCTGGGGTTCCCGACGCGCTGTCAAAGCAGCTGAATGCCGGAGAGTGGGTCAAGGCGCCGCTGGCCGCGCTCGGGGGCAAGGGCGGCGGCAAACCCACCACCGCGCAGGGGCAGGGGCCAAACGTGGACAAGGTCCCAGACGCCATCCGCGCGGCCGAGGAGTTCGCCCGGCTGAAACTCTAGAGACCTCCTAGAGCCCGAATCTGGGCTCTAGGAGGTCCCGAATCTGAATCAAAATTGTGCTTACTGGGTGGGACGTGTTTTAGGGTTTGACACTAATTTCTACGATCAAATTAGAATTCAAATTTGGGATTGTACCTGACTGCTTTGGGTCTCGAGCTTGAGCTTGTGCTTACTGTGCCAATGTGTCCAGCCTTTCTTGGGATGGCATTGATGTTCTGAGCACAAGACTTTATCTGCAATCTTTTTGTACTGCCTTTAGCGAAGAGAGAGTTCTTGGAGCATGCACGTGCACACACATGGCCTTCATGACATCACGAGAATTGGCCCTCCATGACTTTGCATTGTATTCACAGATTCCACAAGGCAATTGCAATGGCTTGAAGGCATACTTTCACAAGAGCCCAATTGAAGTCCAAAGAAGTCTGGCACACATGTGGTCACATTGCTGTCAGCCAACAAGTTGGGGGCTGTGGGGTAATCTTGGCAGGCCAAGAAAGCATGGCACCGTCAATTTCATGTAAGAGAACGTGTACAGCTTACGCACTGATGGCAGGATGAGTTTTCTCACCTATCCCAGCCCTTTCTGCTGCATCAAGAAGTGGACCCCTGTTATTTGTGCCCTGCTAATTCTTTCTCCCTAAAGTCTTGAAGTTTCTACATAGAAAGCAGTTACTCTACATCAGCGCCGGTTTGATGCAGTTCAGTGAGGACTAAGCACCTGTTAAAATTTGATTTGCCGTCTCTCCTAGATGCTGTAACAAATCCAGGATCCACGCTATCCCTGGGATACTGTTTTAACGCCGAGAGCAGAGTTACGTTTTTGTCAAGTTGGAGCCACGCTATCAAAATCTTCTCGCGTTCAAAAATTGTTATCTTCGTCTAATAAAATAGGGAGAATGTTTATTATGTCTCTTATCTTCAAATATATGGTATGATTTTGCGTGTTTTTGCGGCTCAAGTTTCCTGTTGTGATCGAAACCAAACTAGCTAGTGACCTGGACTTTCCCGCCTTCATGACGTCACAAAATCCGACCGCCATGTCAACCGTCTTCATCTTGGGGATACTAAGATTCAGTCTGATCTGAAATCAAAGTTCAGATAACAGATCCAAAAATCTCCACTGCTGGTCTAGAGTACTAAAATTCCAGTTGGAGATCCCTCGCTTTATACTAGTTTCACTAATGTCTGGGTACCATATTCGAGTGAGGAGGAGACGATCGGTGTCTACTTTGCTTCTAAGACCCCTCGAATGATCGTAGAATCGACTCACAGACCCGTCGAGTAAATTAGTAGGTCCCGATCAGTACCCATCTTGTAGTTGAAATATACACCTCTTCGGGAATCCCAACGCCTAGGAGCGTACTTCCAATTCTTTTTATGTCTTTCAGCTATTTACAGCTATAGCAACTTCCTTCAGAGCTTGCGTTATGTGGATAAAGCCGAAATCTTGAGCTAATCACCGTTTGAAGAGCATCGCATACCTGCTTGCTGGCGACGCTGTGTCTGCATTCTGCTACGGTTCAAGGCCCAGGCAAACCTTGTAATGCACATCCGCATCTTCAAGATAGCTGTCTTGCTGTTGCTGCAGGTATCATGAAGAACCTCAGGGGCATGATTGCAATCGTGACAGGCGCCGGCAACGGCATTGGAAAGGCCATAGCTGAGCGTCTTGTTGACGAAGGCTGCGGAGTGATGTGGGTAGATGTTGATGGAGAGGCTGCCCAACAGGCAGCCGCATACTGCCCTCCAAACTGCCTGCAGGGATTCCCCTGTAAGGTGTGTCACTGTTCCTGCTGCTGACAAGCCGCCAAATATCTTCAATGGGGCATACAACGAAAGACTTCTGACCGCCACTCAATAGACTGGACAAGTCTAGAAGCTACGGCGGCGCTCTAGCTGTCTTGTGTGCCTCTGGCAAGCTCATCAATGACATGAATGATAAATTGCGCTCTGATATGTAGTGCAGGTTGATATGTCAAAGGAGAAGGAGGTGGCAAATTTGATCCAAGCAACGCTTATGCGCTTCAGTCGGGTAGATATATTTGTCAACAATGCGGCGCGCTTTGTTTTTGGCCACGCATCAGAAGTGACCGAAGAAGGTGCTTGATTGATCGTCAGTACTGTCTTGACTTGCTTTTTTTATTAGAAATTTGTGGCCTTCACCTTACTGAGCCTCACTGATCCCAGGGACAGGCAAAGTTGCAAAAGAGAAAGTTCTCAAGAGTTCTTCTGTATTTCCGATGGCTGCAGATTGGGAGCGGGCCCTGGGCACAAATGTGAAGGGATACGCATGGGGCATCAAGCATGCCAGCCTGGCCATGATGGCGCAAGGCAGCGGTGAGTACTCCTCTCTACCGAAGCTCACCCCTGTGATTTGCAGCTGTAGTCTTATGGGTGGAGTGGCATCTTGCTGCTGTGCAGGCTCCATGGCAACTTTCTGTAACTTATGACCCCAGCCGCTTGCCTTTTTGCATGAATCGCCGGTAGTGTCCAGCGCTCTGCAGGAACAGCTTTTGCAAATCATGATGCCTCGTCTTGGGAAGATGCTCTACAGCTGTCTGAGCAATGGTGCCTGGGAGAAAGTGCTCACGTTTAAGGTCTTGTTCTGCGCTGCAGGTGCAATTGTGAATGTAGCTTCTACCAGTGCGTTTGTGGCGCAGCCCTCTTTTGTACCGTACAGCACCACGAAGGGAGCTGTGCTGCAGCTGACGCGATGCAGCGCGCTGGACCTTGGACCGCACGGGATCAGGTACGGCAATATCTTCCTTTTTACTGCGAAGGATAAAGTCATTCTTCCCTACTTTCCTGCACCTCTTATCTAGCAGGCATGCATGCATGACCCACTGCCAGCTTGACAAGACATATATGAAGGCACTTGGAAGTAGAGAAAAGAGAGCTTGTAGAGCACATACTACTGATAAGACATCTGGCGAGCAAGCAAGTGCTGGAAATGCAACAGGTATTGCTGTGTGCCTTGCTAGTTCACTCCCAATTCAAGTAGGGAAAGCAAAGCAATTTGTAGGTGTACCGTATTGTTCACATGCAGGGTCAACGCCGTGTGCCCTGGACCGATCCTAACAGACGGGACGGGACGCCACGCAGCCAGTGTCAGCAAAAGCACAGAGGAGTTGTGCGATGAGATGACAGCGCCGCTCATACTGAAGCGCATGGGGAAGCCGGAGGAAGTTGCATCTGCAGTGGCGTTCCTGGCCTCTGATGAAGCCAGCTTCATCACCGGGACAACACTGATTGTGGATGGCGGCCTCACAGCGTTGTAGCCTGACTTAGTTGTCGATCTAACCTATTGAGACCGTCTGCAAGAATTTACAATCGGAGTACTGGTTGCAATTACTCAGCCGGTAGTCTGGTTGCTTTTGCTTTTGGGCCCCGCCCCCGTTTTGCCTACGGGCACTGGGAGGACTACAAAATCGCAGTATCATTAAATTTTTATAATTTCTGCATGATTCTGAAAATAGTGTCATCGAACCATGATAACATTAGACATAGTTGATCTATGGCTAGATCGTCAGAACAATGTAAAAATATCATGCTTGTACGTTAACATACTGTCACCACACAGGTCTCATGATAATATCACAAAAAAAAATGTGGCCCCTAACTAGTATTGAATTTCTGTGGTATTGCATAATTTCATGATCATTTCATGTTTATCGTGAACCTGTAGTCCTCATAGCGGGGAAGGGTTGAGCCTGCTTCAGGCCTGTGAACCCATTGGCCTTGCTTTCAGGACTCAGCAACACCGCTTGGCGTCATGGCTGCATGGTTGATGAATGACTATAAATCAACCTTATATGTCAAATGGTTTAAGTGCAAAAGCAAACTTGTCAAGAATCTTGCTGGCATGTTGGTCGGGGTCCAAAATATCCGGCATGCTCATTCCCTTGAAAGAGAACATAGAACCATGGGGCGGCATCGTCTCTCTTCACGAGCGTGACTAATTTTGTAGTGGGCCCTGGCCTAGCAGTGCTAGCACTCAGGTATATATATATTAGTCAGCGGTTACTAATTCTCAGGACGAAAAGCTTTATCCTGAGGCCCTTAGAGCTGGGCTCGGATAAGCAGCAATGCTCTTGTTGCAAGCAACAAATCTGCATCAAGAAGAAGATATAGGTGAGGCACATTACTCTCTAAGCAACTCTGGCACATTGTGAAGAGGAATATCTCGTTCGTGCTCCTCAGGTGACTTGAGTACATTGCAGTCCAGTATCTCATTCCACCATGTTGCGTCAATTTCAGGAAATGAGCAAGCTTCTTGTACGGAGGGCCTGTGGGCCATAAGCAAGTACTGAAAACCAAGTGTCGATGTCAACACTTGCTTTCACCTGTTTGCATCTGGGCAGGCTCGTTATTAGGGTAATCCTCAGCTTTGCTGTTAGTGCATGAAAGCAGCCATGTTATTCGTTTGCAGGCAGTTTGCAAGGATGTCTCAGGAGGGAGTCACAGCTGAAGAGGGACCTCTGAAGGTTTACGTTGTTACAGAGATGCACACTCGAAACATGGACGATGGGCACACCGACTGCATGGTTCACGGCGTCTTCAAGGATGAAAAAGAGGCGTGCAACGTGTGCTACAAGCTCTTCACGGAGACAGTGATGGAGTATTCACAGTATGGTCCTCTTAAAAGCTCAGGAAAGGGGGGTGGTCGGAACTTTTGGGTCCGCCAATCCGAAGGAAGTGAGTACGACTCCTGGTATTATGAGGTCACTGAGACGACTGTGCAGTAAATGACATCTTGGCAGTGTCTGCAGAGAGCAGGCCTGGAAGGTGGCAAACGCTTACAAGGCATTTGTCATGCCATCTGTGGTCGAAAGGGGTAGATCTCGAGCTGTCCAGGCAGGGGCACAGTTCCTCAGGGCCTCACGTTATTGTTTGAACTCTGCTCTTATGAACAGTGTAATTGCAGTATGTTATTGCACACTTTTCACGACCTAGTCAGTCTTTGTCACAGAGCCCTTGTCTCCCATGGCGTGCTCTTGCCCCGTGCTTCTTCCCTTCGAAGAGAACTCTGATAGCGCCTCCAAAGCCTGCAGGCAACTGAAACGGTGATGAGTTGTTTTACAGATGCTTACACAACCCGCAAATCCTTTGTCAGCAAGACTTTTGACTGCATTCACTGATATGCAATTTGCTGCACAATTTGTAATGCTGACTTCCCCCTGGGTAGATGGCGCTTGCAAGCTACACAAGCTGGTGTGCCGGGCAAAAGAGTGCAAAGTGTGCTGCTGGGCATTGTTTATTGATCTATCTTTTCTGGAGCGGAACGTATGCAATACAATAAAAAGCGTGCTGTGCAGGCAGAGCAGCAATTTACCTTCTCAAACATCCATGCGTACATTTCCAATTGATCATTTAAGCCACTTAAGCCTTAAGCCGCTTAAGCCACGCAGCCGTTTCCGGGCCGGTCATACGGTCTATTGCATCTGAGTATTCTTTTTTGTCGAAGTACTTCTCACCACGGTAGTTCACCTGCACAGCAAGCCACGACGCTTGCAGGAGGAAGCTAGCCTTCCGGAGCCTCACACTGCGCCACACATCTGCTCAGAGTCACCCACGGTGGGCGACTCACCCGGGGGGCCTGACTCATAAATCTAGACGTACCGAAATCAAGTATGTTTCTCTTTCTTCCCTGCTGGTGTATTGGAGAGTGTCTGCCAGGCCACCCATGGCCCCCAGGAGAGGATTGAGCCCCTCTTACTAGTCCCACATCACAGACACATGGAGCACTTCCAGATTTGCACTGCAAGATTTTGAGCTCTCAACGATGTGAGTGAGTTTTCTTTTGAGTAGCAAGAATCTCTTACTACATCTCGAGATGTAGTAATATTTGCATCAACAGCCAGCTGTCTAGTGCAGTATGGGTGTTGAAATGCAAATCGAATTTTCTTTCTGCCTATATGGCTGGAGCAGTGCTAGGTGCATAGTGTTCCAAAATATTCTTAGGGTTGACAGAAGATAAACGGTGCGCCACTTCATTTTTGCTGTACGACGGTCTTCTGGCTGTCGCTGCAAAGTCGGGTTGTCTCCTGTGCTTGCTGGAAGAGCCACGTCCTCTATCACACAGCACGGACTGCTCGGCGCAATCTTTGCCGCTCATGACATTGCCGTCGATGAAAGGAAAGGGGACCGCAGAGAATCCTATATGTCTCAGCGTGTTTTGTGGCACCAATGGGACTCTGTTTTTGGCTTTTACCACACGGGCAGGCGGGCTGCCCATCACGTGCACCGAGTCCGCCATTTTTTGTGCAGCAGCACATTCATCGCATCAGGTTTACCTACCTGCCTCGCAAACCCGCAGGAATTTCCGACCAGGAATGATTTCAACAACACCCATGGGTCTGGTGTTGAATATAGAATCTGACTGGCCTTGGCACTTGCCTAGAACCGAACGAAACAAAGACGCACCGTGCTGGCTCTAAAGAACGGTGAGTGGGATATGCGGGTTTTTTTTACCTGCGATAAATACCTCTCAGCCGTATCTTATAAGATCACATCACTTACATCTCCAACCACCACGATCAATCTTGGCTGCGGCGGCAGCCTCGGAAACATCGGGAAGAGCAGAAGCAGTTGCACCGAAGTGTCAGAAACTCGGGTCATTGCCAGAAGCCATAAGACACCTATTCAATGCCCTCGTCGATGGCTGAGTCCAACACAAGCACTTGCTGGTCGCCAAATGACTCAAGCAAAAGCGTCTGCTCTCTGCCTGCCAGCAGAAGGAGCACGCTGAAAGAAGGGATCGCAGTGGCTGTCAGAGTGAGGCCCCTGAGGTGAGATGACGATACTAAATTTAAATAATAATTGATTTTGCGCCCTTCCTTGTGCCAGGAGTCCTCTCGGAGATGGAGGTCAAGGTCCTGCCTTTTGGCTGTGCATGAGAGACTTACAAGACTTACCCATGTGGCTTACTCTATGCTTGTGCGCTCTTGGCAGTGTGCCTGAATTGGACAGAGGGGAGGCCCCGGTCTTTCTGGCAGAGGGCAATAGCATTCGCAACGGCGCAGACCTCTTCCACTATGATCATGTCTTCAACAAAGAGACCACCAATGAACAGGTGATCCACAACACTTGAATTCCCAAACTTTGATGCTGCAGCTGCGATTGAACACTCTGCCATTGGGAGGTGTACAACCTCAGAAGTCTCCTGCTAAAACACAGCATGAGCTCATGTCAGACACAGTAGCAGCTTTGCCGGAACATGGCACATCCAGCACACACTTCCCAGCAAGGTAATGGTTTAGGAAGCTAGCTAGGACACTCTTGAGAAGACGAAAAATTGACGCTGGGATACAGGTATATTCAGCAATGGCGCGGGATGTAGTCCGCACCGTGACTACGGGCGGCAGCGGGGCCGTTCTGATGTACGGGGCTACGGGCAGCGGCAAGACGTGGACCATGACAGGGGGTCCTGGGGATCCCGGCATCGTACAGCGGGCCATTACGGACCTCTTTATGGGGCTGCCGACTGAGCAGACAACTGCTATCAGCATGTCAGTGTTAGAGGTGTATAATGAGGTGAGCATTTGGTATGAAGAAAAAGCTCTTGCAAATTTTTTTAGTTTCAAGTAATATGAAGTGCTTCTGAAACTTTCACTGAAGGAGTTGCTATTGGCATGATGCCAGGTCTTGCTGAGTGTTATTTTGTTGTACTTTCAGGAACTGAATGACTTGTTCAGCCTGAAAGGGGCGCGGTTGGAGCTTCGGCAGGCCACAAGCGGCATCGGCTGCTATGTGACCGGGCTCACCCAAGTGCCGCTGACATCAGCAGGCGATGCCACGTCAGCGCTTGCCAGAGGGATTGCCAACCGCAAGGTGGCTTTGCTACCCATTGCCCTTTCATCATGATCACTGGCAGATTTGTTAACAAAGTTCTCCTGTTGCAAAGCACTGGGCAGCTGCTTTGGCAAAGAGTGGAACTGCAACATCTTGCCTGTTGTATAAGCCACAAGGATGAAGCCGGGGAATTAAGAGTAGGAGATCAACAGTTGATACTAACATGCAGGTTCGCAGCACGGCCATGAACGATACCAGCAGCCGCAGTCACACACTCATAACCTTCACAGTGGCAAGGAGCGCCCCTGGAGACAGTGCTACTTCCATCGAGCCAGAAGAGGCGCTGGATGATGTTGCAACCCTGCATCTCGTGGACCTGGCAGGCTCCGAGTCAGGCAGGGTGAGTCACAATTAACTGCACACACTTTGCCAAGCCAAGTGCTTTGTTGCTGTTCGATGTCAAATTGGGCAGTAGGCCTACCAGAGTCTTTGCGGCGACGGGCAGTACCACCTTGTATTCCTTGAAACCAAATATAATATATGGTAGGTTATGCAACAACAAAGAAATCAATATATAAGTCTGAATGATGGTGTCAGGAATGTTAGACATGTGTGCGCATGTGCCAGCAGGTGACAAGCTGCAGGGACGGGCGGCGGGAGAGCGCTTCAATAAACAAGAGCCTGCTTGCGCTTAGTACGGTGGTGAGCACGCTGTCAGAGGGCGTTGCCTCCCACGTCAACTTCAGAGACTCCAAGGTCACCCGCCTGCTGCAGGCCACGCTCACAGGTCCGGCAAGCTGCCACGCAGGGCTTTTCAGAGAATTAGTTATGCGCAACAGGCCTTTACCGAACGCTTCAAGGAGAGGAAAGAGTCCTGGCAAGTGTATACATGCATGTTGTATGCCTGCTTAAAAAATAACATTATGTCGGGGAAATGATGGTCGAGAGGGCACTTCAACAAGGAAGCTAGGATACATTAGGAATTTCATGACTGAGCATTTGTTGTGCCAGCCATAGTGTACTGCAAGTATCCATTGTTTAATCCAGCGAATTGCTTACGTAAGCCCAGTGGATCAACATAGTGTGAAATTGAGAATGGCTTTTCGCAGAGGGCGGTGCCAGGGTGGCCTTCATTTGCACGGCCACACCCGCGGCATCCCAGGCACACGAGACGCGCAACACCCTCGAATTCGGCAGGCGCGCCAAAAAGGTAAATCTGGCTCTCAACCAAAAGGATAAAAGGAGCTCTGTCTAAGCCGCAATAGAGTTCCAGCTCAAGCTGCACACTTACTCACATGAATTCCGCTCATATGAAGCCTTTCTGCGACCTGAGCCGGAGAGCCTTTATTAGAGCTCATGTGCAGTCCCATCAAAACAGAGCAGCAAGTCAAAGTGCTGTGGCGATGGTCTATCCAATATGCAAGTTTGTCAGCATAGCCCAAAGGATGTGTTATGAAATGCAGGTGCAAATACCCAAGGAGTCCACGCGGCGGCCGACAGACAGGGAGATGGTGCGCATGCTCCAGAGGGAAATAGCCGAGTTGCGCGCACAGGTAGCGAGCCAGAACAGGCAAGCTGGTGAGTCACCGCAAGAGCCGCTGGACGCTGAGTCAGCCCCCGGTGCATCAGACCACTTCCATGATATGGCAGAGAGCAGCACACAAGAGATGGAGCTATCAGTGGAGACAGCCTCTGATGGGGAGCCTTCAGAAGGGCTCCAGCTGCACACACCGGCACAGAAGGTCGAGGCGCGCAGCTGGGGCAAGAGAGATTTGGAGATGACACCAGCAAAGAATGGCGTCAGCAGCAATGGAGCAGATGCCCACGGGGAAGAGCAGGAATCAGAGGAAATTTCAGAAGAAGGGAGTGGACGGTCAGAGGGTGCCACATCAGCGGGAGGGAGTGATGCAAGGGTCAGTAAGCTGGGGAGGCAGCTCAGGGAGCTGGGGAGTTTGGATCTGGACTCTGTGGCGGATGTTTATTTACTAGACCTCATCAATTCGCTCATCCAGGTGCGCTGCATGTGGTTGGCATCCCCAAAACAAACTTTAAGTGCATCTAAATCCGAAACAGATATTTCTGCTGAGGATGTAATGGATTATTCAGGCCTTGGGGTGTGAAGTTGCTTTATAGCAGCTTCCCTTTTTGAACACTGTGGTTCAACCCAATGGACATCATACAGTCTGCACAGGCATTTCATACATGCTGCGCTCCTGACAAATCTGTGTGTCTGTGCTGAAGATGATGGAGGTGGTCCGGCATGTTGTGGAGGGCCGACAGAAGGGCCTCAAGGGCAGTGGAGGAAGGACAAGGGGCAACATCAAGCCAGAGGAATGAATGATTGCCCGTGCAGCGCGTTGCTGCAGTGGTGACCATGCTTTGGGGAGCAAATAATAAGTGGACATCATTGTCAATACGCAGCTTATGAAGCCATGCAATGCAGTATCTATGACAGCTCAGAAATTATAGCGCACAGACATTGCCATATGTTGATAGCCATGCATGCCTAGCACTTGGTTGCCTTACGCAATGGTGAACATATGTGAAAGTTGGCAACGACAAATTTTACAGTACAACCATTATGACAATGCATCGGGGAACCTCCTCTCAAGGAAAACTTGAAGCTGAGCATCCACGTCCCATTGCAGCTTTCTCAGAGAAGTATTTCCCGTCACCAATTTAATCATTCCCCGTCACAGATTCAATCATGCAACAACAGTGGAAAATCAAACAGAGTGACAGACTTACTTCCGCATGCAGCACCTGCCGCACGTGACTTGCATGCAATGCCTATTTGCTGGCTGGACGTTATTGTCTCAAACTGGTATGGTTCAGACTGTCGCCCCATTCGCGCGCCAGCACTACACTTTGGCGGCTGCTGGCCGGGCATCCTTTGTCTCGACCGCGCACTCACGCAGTTCTTACTGCACTTTGGCGGCTGACATCTCTGCTTCCAAGGCGTCCAGCTCTTCATCGTCCAGGTCATCGTCCTCGTCATCATCCTCGTCCATGAACAGCGCCTCCTCCTCCTTGGACAGCTTCAGAGACGTGCCCCCATTCGTGGCTGCTGCTGCACCTACAATGAGAAATACCTCAGAATCTAGCATAACCACCGTCAGGGTGTCGAATTAGAATCCCCATTTGGCATCAAACATCTCAGATGAAAACCAATTCGACAATGGTATTGGAAGATTCTACACTGCATCCACAGCAGCAGGGTCAGCACTTGAGGCGGCAACAGAGCACCACATCATTTGTCCCCCCTAGAGCATCTGCATCTTGCAAAAGGCGCTCTGCAGTGATGGTCAATACTAACCAAGCCCAGTACAAAGGGCGAAAGAGTGGTCCCTTCCTTCAACACCACACGGTGAATTAAAGCTTGAAAAACAAACCCACATCACACCGCAGACAAGCAGGCATGATCCCTGAGATCAGCCAAATAGCTACCCTTAAAGATATAGTACCAACCCAGATCACTCTGCATCCAGACATGCGCGCAGTAATTAATCCTGGAAAGATGCAGCAGCGCCATTTAATGGCCCAATGCCGGCCGCTGCCGCGGCCGATGCACTATTGCAGGCCAGCTTAATCGTTTTATTCTGAATCAGGCAACTCACAAGGAGATTGCACATCTAATTTGATGACCTTTCCAGCCGTTTAGAGCGGATTTGGTGATTTGCGGAGCCCGCAAAGCATTTCGGGCCGTGATGCTCATGAGAAGCTGGAAATCCAATTTAAGGGGTCAGGTTGCCTGATTGGGGTGTCCCAGGTTTTTCTTCCACAGTGTTCAATGGGCGTTCCCACGTGGAATAGGTATGGCCTGGTGCTTCTCTGCCGCTAACTGTAATGAGGACCTCAACGCCCACAGGGGAGAGCGCAAGGGCTGGAATTGCGGACAGCTCCTATGAACCCACCATTTCTCGGTTTCTTGCATGTCATCCTAGCGCAAGGGCCATGCTAACCATCTCTGTATTGCAAATTTAACATACGTCCCGATGGACAGATAACATATATCACTCCGCAGGCAAGCGGGCGCGCACCGTTGCTAAGAGCCGCGGCAGCCGCCGTTTGACGGCCCCGGTCCGGCCGCCGCGGCGGCAACCAATGCTCTTATGCGTGCAACCTAGATATACTGCACGCTGGCAGGAGACTCATAGCACACAGCAGGCAAACAGACGCGCACCATTGCTGGAAGATGCCGCAGCGCCGTTTGACGGCCCCGGCCCGGCCGCGGCGGCGGCGGCCGACGCCTCGGCAGCGAGGCGGGCGGCGGCTTCCTCGTCCATGCGCCGGATCTCGTCCTCTTCGTCGTTCTCGCGGTCGTACGCGTCGTGCGCGCCCGCGTCGTCCTCCGCCTGGAAACCCTCCTGCGAGGGGGAGCAAAAAGGGGATCAGGAAACCCTACGATTTGCGCGTGCAGGGTACAGCGCAAATGTGTGCCTGCTGCATTTCCTCGATGGGCCTGCCCTTCTTGTACACCTTGTCAAAGCGCCCACACGGCCTCACAGGATCAGAATTCCTGCATGTGGTCTAACACTCCAGTGCGCAATTTGGCTTCATTGAGTGCTTGTCAAGTACTCCTGCCAGACATTTCTTGACAATAGAGTGTCCCTAAGGCTGCATGGCCCCTGGGCGTTCATATTGGCATGTGATGAGGATGACCCAATGCCTGTCCTGCAGGCGCTACACCCCACGTCCCACTGGCAACGTCAAGAAGGGCTTACACAAACCTGCTTGAAGATCCCATAACAAGTGCCACACACTCTGTAGCGCACCAGTATGAAGAGAGAACGATACTTGTCTTCGTGAAGATCCTGATTGGCTCCAAAGCCGCTTGTGACAGACCCCAATCAGGGGGGACCTAGCCCATCAGGGGAAAGCGCGCCCGCAACATAGAGTGCACCAAACGCGTCTCAAAAAAGAAAGCGGTGCTTGCCTGCATGAAGATTTCGCGTCCGGTGAGGATGCCCTTGCGTTTGCGGTCGGCCTCCTCCTCATCGCGTCTCCTCTGTTTCTCCGCCTTGCGCTGCTCCCGCCACCGCGCAAACGTCTGCGCACCACATCCGCCACATCAGCGCTGATGCCGGCAACTTGCATTCCATACAACTGTTCCTGTTGGGCTAACACAAGAGCTCTTCGAGACATGCCAGCTGCAGCGCTACAGTGAACACACGGATGGTGAATGTCGCATATTGCCTGATACGAGGCTGCCGCTAAGACCTGCTGAGGCCTGCTGATCTGCATAATCCAGACCGCTGGCAAGTGGGAACCGGGAATGACTAATATTTGCGTTAATAGTCATATTGAGATACGGCAGTCGAAGGGAACACATCTCATTGCCTTCTAATCACACAGACAGAATGTAGGTGTGAACAATCATGGCGTACCTCCTCTGTGATGGGCGTCTTGGCGTCGACCTTCCGCCGCTCCTCATCGATCTCATCCTCGATAGGCTTCACATTGGCTGCCTCCGCCTCCAGCAGCTCCTGAACAAATCAACACAGACACACATTCATGTCACCATCTTCAACGACACTCCATTGCACCACGTGCACCCATTTTCTGTACCTGAAAGAGACAGGAAGGCCATTATCGAAGCGAGCGCCGAGGCTGGGCACAAATTCGCACACACATGTAGTACTAATTGAACAGCAAAAATAGGGGGATGATGCGAGGGAACACCTTCATCTGGCTCTTCAGCACGTAGCCTGGCGGCAGTGCGTGGCGGTACTTGCAGTCCTTGCCATTGGGACATGCCCAGAACCTGCACCATAACACAGGACTCCACTCTCAGTAGATATCAAGACAGTATTTCAGGCCTAGAGCAACCACAGAGTGCGTTTAGGTATGTGCAGGAAGGCTGCAGGCGTGCTCTTTTTTAATCTCCAGACTGACATGACTGCCTTCACGCAGATCAAAACAAGCAGGTATCGTGCTCCACTTGCGTACTGGTGCCATTAGTCCAACTGGCAAACATGGGCAGTAGAAGAAATCTTTTGATATACCGTATTCAAATGCCTCTTTGGAGGACTGCAAGGGCTGCATCAGGAGGGATGTGGAAGGCAGCAGGTTGCGTCACAAGGACAATTCTTGACAACTCACTTCAGTGTTCTTTGTTGTGTGTTGTGTTGTATGTTGTGCAGCTGCCCTGATTTGCAACAGGACTGCGTGAATGTGCTCCACGTAGGCAGTCCCCGCTATTATTTACAACTCTGAAGGGATGTCCTGCGCGCTCACCAGCCATACATCTTCTTCTCAACGGCGTCAAGGAAGTATTTGCAGATGATGTCGGTGGGGCGGTTGCGTTCGGCGCCGTGCTTCTGCTTCACAACTTCCTCCAGCTTCTCCTGGTCCCACTCGCCCATGCCCTCCTCATCCTCCTCGCCGCCCCTCCTGTTGTAACACACGCAGAGCAGATGAACCATTGTACCGAGGATTTATAGCCTGCCGTTACACATGCAGCAGAAAGTCACCTTGTGATGCCTTTTTGCATCAAAGCACATGCTCTCCTATGAACCCAAATATGTGCACATACTATCGCACCACAACAATGAAAGCTGCATTGTCAACAGAACTGCAACGCTTGTGATGCAACCAGACTGAACCAAAGCATGTCAGAAGCCTTTGCAAGCAAGGATTTTGGTCCTATGTCGAATGTATCTGGTAAATACAGTGAGGATTGGAGAGAGAACCGAAGGGCGGCACTGTTCGTGCTGTGTCGTCTTACAGGTGTTGCTCATGTCCCAAGAACAGGTGCCAAGCATAGATGTCTGTGCGTCTGCTGAACTGCAGGAAGGAGAGAAGGAAATGGCAGCACCTGTCCTGGAAGATGTCGATCTTGCCGCCCTTGCGCTCCACGTTGAGGTCGTGGGAGAACTTGCACTTGAAGCCTTTGGTGCACTGGCCATGCCGGAAGTACTCGCACACCACCGACTTGGGATCCACGCCTGCGCAGTGGTCACAAGTGTCAGCTCCATGACAGCGAGAATGAGTCATCGCTTGGGGTAGGTTACTCCGACGTTTCCTGACATCACTGACACAGGGTGTTGAACTGTGGTCTTCCTCGCTCAGAACACCACTGACTGCATGCACCCATTCTTATCCGCCCCAAGGCTTGCGCAAATTGGCGCGCATGAGTTCAAACAACCATGCATTGAACTGCTACGGGAGTCATTGACGACAGGAAGCACAGTGCGGGCACATCGGCTATTTTAGAATAGTGCTGAGGGGAGGGTGCCCACCTACAGGCACCTTGGGCTGCTTGATGGCAACGGCAAAGAGCTCTGCCAGTTCCTTGGCTCTCTCAGCCTCTGCCTTCTTCTTGTCCTGCAGGCAGGCACTCATACATCAGCAATATCCTTCTTTTCACAGTGTTTTGAGGCACATTTAGTCTGAGGCATCCTTGTCATGATCTGGGGCCAAATGCCTGATCCAAAGTGTGGCTGTGTGATTATGATGATGACTTGGCCGGGCGATTGACCAGAGACAGTGCCTCAGGCAGTAACTACCTTTGCATCAGGGCCCTTTGCCCTCTTGGCTGCATCGTCCACATTCTTCTTGACGGTGTTCACGAACCTGGACAGGACAGCTCATCAGATACTAAAGTGCCAGGCAGCAATTAGATTAATGTACGTCCTCAATACATGCAATAACCATCCTCAAGCTTCTTGTTAGCCAGCAAAGTGTCCAAGACGGGTTGATGTATCACTGTGTGATGGACTGGGACTCACTGTTGGACTTTGGCACTCTTGTTCTTGTTCTTGAGACCAAATGTCTTGTCCTCCGCGACCTGGCAGTAGCAGTATTGTTCATTGGAAGCTTGTTATATAATGTAATCAATTAATGCAACATATGACAGTTGAACCAAGTGAGCAGTTCCTGCGCAAGCAGCTGTCTGCTGCCAGGGGAGGATGCCATGCATCGCTGCGGGTATCGAAGCGATCGCATACCTTCTTTTTCTGCTCAAGCTTTGCTTTGTCAGCAGCTTTATTGCCTTTGTTCGACTTTGGGGCCATCCGCTGACAAAGTAGGCGTCCCACTAGCTAAGCTTTTTTCACGGATTGGCCTCGATTGCGGGCCTCTTGTCAATTGATGTACACTTCTATTTTCACCCTTGAGAAGTCCCCTTTCCTTGAACCAGGTAGGCTCGGCCTTGGATAAGAAAAGTCTGCACGTTGATGGAGATTATGGTAGCTCCACACTCTCTGCGATTCTTGACGCTCGGAGCCTTTATGAATCGATTTCAGATTGACCTATATCTTCTGGAGAAGTGAGGAATTGATAGATCGAAGGAATGCAGCAAAGCAATCTGAGACGGCTCTGCTGGGAAGCCATGTGATGGACAACCACCAATGTAGAATCAAAGTCACGTCCACAGGTGCATGAACTTGCCATTCATCGCCAGGTCTGCCTGCAAAATCCTCATCAATACAACAATCCCCATTTTTCCATTGAGTCGAGATTTCTTCATCTGTTCGTAGGATTGCAGGCTGCAGCGTGTTGGTTTCCAGACCTGCTAAACCTACAGAGATCAGCTCGACGACACCGATCATTTTTTGAAGTGCCTTTTGGTCGTCTCGTACTGTTCCTTGCATTTCCAATAGCATTCAAAAGGGGTCTGTCAGGGATACTGCCCCAAGTTTCGAGTGGGCAAATCTTTGGAGTCCTAGCACTCAGGATGTCTGGAGCAGGAGCTTGGTTCCGGACGATGCTGCATCAGGAGCCCATCATCATGTGGAGCTGCATCATTGGAGGCATAGGTGCGCGTCATTTACGAGCTGCCAGCTCACATAGCACCACCTGCAGTTGCTTGTGCAGCAGTGCTATGCATTGGAAAATTGCAAGACCTGATTTTCTGAGGCTATGCATGAGAATATTGCTATTCTGCAGGTATTATCATACCAGTGGTAGTGCCCCCCATCCGGCAGTCCTTCTCAAAGCCGAAGAACATCAGCCCACCACCAGTGAAGCAGGTGACCTGCTTCACCTTCTCTTGTTGCACCCTAGACATGAAACTTTCAAAAATATCACCACCTGGGCCAAATGCAAGAGCAAGGGATGCAGAAGCAGCTTGATATTTAGGGCCTGCTTCATATGTTCAACTGAGCATTGGAATCCTGCAATGCAGATGATTGAGGGAGTCACGGCGCGAACTTGATAGTGGATAATGTTATTTTTGCTGCCAAGCTATGCACAGCGCCGGATATGGGCAGCCAGTGATTGAGTCAGATCTGTGTTGCAAGCTGCGGCGCTCAGCAGGGGTAAGATCTAGGGGAGCGGTGTGGCTCATTGTTGAGGAGGTTCAGTTGAGCTCCAGGCAATGGAGCTGCAGATTCTTTGATGGTGAATATCACAAATGTGGAAAGAAACTCAGACATAGCATTTTGACTGCATTATCCCATGATGATGGGCGCAGCTGTGGGTGGTGGAAATGACAGGACAAAGCAGGCTGCGGCTGTGCCACTGCAATGATCAGCTAAACGTCTCATCGGTTAAAATCATAACACGATACCTGAGAGGCTACCTGCACTAGGGTGTAAGGATCCTCAAGCTGCTGACACTATCGCCGTATGCATCAAAATCTTCTAGATCTAGAACGTGACCTAATAAGTTGTTACGGGGCCTGCCTCCAGCAGATCAAAGGTACAGCATTCGAATGCGTAACTATGTTCACTCGATGTCCACTCTCAGATTTAGGGTACCTTTGATATAAAATCCCTTATGAGGGGCATGACCTGGCTGCCCGGAAATCTGCCCAGAGCCCCGTGGGCAGCCGCCACCTCATCGAAGCTGCCCACAGTATCCCCAAGCTGTACTGTTCTCTCAGGTGCCGCTGTTCCCTCCACACCATTTGCTTTAGAGAGCAGTTCCGCTACGCTCTCTCCGGGGTCTGGGTGCGGTATCGGCTCGAGTGGGATGCTCCTAACAAAAGTGCTGCCTCCAAGCGCCTCCACAATGTGACTGCACAGGGGAACCTCAGTCAGTCAAGTGTCTGATCTGGAATTGGGTGCATGAATGGAGGAACAACTGGGTGCTATAACCCCCACCCCCGCCATTTGCCAGGGAGCCCACAGCAGAAAGACAGGGGCATAATGACAAGAATTGCAAGCCTGGAAATTATTCCATGCGAGCTCAAGGCCATCAAAGCCTTGTGCATCTGCATCCCAGCATGCACAGGCATCCAAGCTTCAAAGCAGCCCTAAAGCTAGCTAGTCCTAGGCAACAACAGCATTAAGCCAAAATGGGTGCAGAGATACAAGGCAGTGCGAGCGCCAGGCTAAAAGAAGGGGCTGCTTTGCAGTTTCATGCAAGACGTGCAGCATGCAAGACTCCTCCGGCCCAACAACATCAGTGCTTTAAATTACTGTATGATGTTGGCAGATAATGAGTGCTTATGCTCACGATCAGCAGTATACAGAGGCTCAGGAAAGTTCTCACGGGAGGCGCGCAATGGCGTATGGCACCGGTTCATGAGAGTGGTCGCCAAATTCTACCGGGGTGGAGTGATCACTCGTGAGGCAGAGGGAGTATCGCCCCCGGCCGGACGCCTCGGCCTCCCACAGCCGCCTGATTAGCTGGCCCACCATTGCATCAACCGCCTCAAGATAGCGCACCTGCCAAACGGCATTCCCACCAGTGATGACAATCTCCATTAACACTACTATTTCCAACCAAGGATCTGAGGCTCATAGCTGTGAGCCTAGCTCGTTGGCAACAGCAAGCAGACAGATGTATGGATTCGCTCAGATGCCCGCTTGTATTTCAAAATAACACGCAGGGCAGGATTTGCACACCCTGCACAATGCGTGGCGCCCGATGCTTGCAGCAGTATCAAGGAGCGGTGTCTCGGAGGACCCACTGCTTTGTTAGCAGACTGCAGCGCGCAACAGCATGCAGCAATGGGCAGCCCTCTTGTCACAGGAGCCGTGTGGCTGAAAGTATGTATGAGACATGCCGAAAGGGAAAGTGAGGCCAAGCCAGTTACCTTGAGCACAGCCTGTCTGTCGTGGCCTGTGTCGTCCACAGCCTTCACATGCAGCATCCCAAAGCGGTACCCGCCGTCTATCAGCGCTGATGAGATCGCCTGTGCCTTCTTGTGGAACTGTGTCCTATAGTCCCCTGCAATGAAGGGCATGCCAGTCAATGTGAGGCAAGTAATGCGTTTACAGAACATGCTGGCATGCCTTTGACAAACGCCCAGAGCCCCTGGAAAGGGCCCTACTATCAGTATCTCTGCTTCTTACCCCTCTGTTGCAAGGGGTAAAAGATCTGTGCAGCATTAAGTATGCAACATTCTCCCTGCTCAACTGCACGTACGCAATCTTTACATGGGCCTTGCCAAAGTTATTAGGCATACCTAATGCAAGGTGCAATAAAGGAGCTTTGACAGCCATGAAGGTCTGCCTCTGCAACCCCAACCACTGTCCCACCAAGCATCCCCCAGCATGCTAAACCCACAAAGAAAGACCAGAGTGAAAGAAATAATTGGAGAGGACGGCACCTGTGGCTCCAGGCACTGAGAGGCAGTCCATACCGAGGGACATCCCCAGGCCAGCAATGATTTTGGTGGGGGCGACCATGCATGCGCGAAGCCCATGCCTCTCCTCAAATCCCTCCACAGCAATCCTGCAGCCGCCGTAGACATTCGTTAGAAGGGATTTGGTGAGTAACATAAAAGGTTGAATTTAATCCTACATTCTCAGATTGACTTGGCATGTGTCACCCCAGTCCTTGATGCAGTCTGTCGATAAATCCGTGAGAGCAGAAGATAGGCGCTCACAAAGGGTCAATTTTCTACAGTCGTCAGCGCAAGGGGCGAAAATTGCCACTCTGTGCGCCAATCCTCAATACAGATTCCCTGTCATGCTTATCCTTACCCGCCTGACACAGAAGCACAGAGCGCTGTACATACAATGACAAAATGCAAGAAGTTACGGGGGAGGTGGATTGTGCGCACCTTGATCCGCAGCCCCGCAAAAGCACAATGTTGGCAGGCGGCTTGCCTGCAGCCACCCTCTCCTTGTTCACCGGATGATCCTGCGCACAGAGCCGTAGCATTCAGCTATGCCGCCTCTTATATTTGAGATTCTATCCTATCTGGACAACAGCAGTTATCTGCCTGCCAGGGTGCAGGGTCCTTCAGGATTGGGCCTGACATGCACATGCGGTGAGGGGAAAAACCAGCAAATACCTTGAGGACGTTGCAGAGAGTGGCTGAGAGCTCGGTGACAAGCGCTGCTGTGAAGGCAGCCTCCGGCGATTCATCCAGCGGCTTCACCTCCTGCGCTTGCAGCAAGTAAATAATTAACATCACTAACCGCATTCCCCACAGAGCCCGAGCAGCTATGGAGGATTGGAGAATGCCTCACAAGTGAGCTCAAGCCCCTCAAGAGGTCTTGCTAAGGCCTGCTCCTTTCTGGACTCAGTTGTACGCAGTGGAAACTGGGCACAGCATGTTGAAGCAGCACTGACATGTGCACCTGGCTGGAGGGAGCGAGATGTCTATTACTACTCCTGTTGCACACTGTTGCTGCCAACAAGGCAATGTACAGGGGCCACTGGCCACTGGTGTCGGCTTGGCAAAGCCCCATGCCAGGCGTATGCTCATGCGTTGATGTGAGTCAAAGGAGCACAAGATCTCAAACATCAAGACAGTTGGAGCACCTGGAGCGGCAGGTTGTCCTTTAGGGGATCAGTCCCAGTTATGGCGTCCGAGAGTCCTGGCCCCGAGACGGCCACGCCGCATCGATGCTCCGTCGCATACTTCACCGCCACCGAGTGCTGTGGGAACCCCGGCAGCCGCACACCTGCCCATACAAACACCACTCAACTAACTCTCACCCCACCGTCACGACTCCCTTCTGCGCGCTTCTGAAAAAGCACTTGTGATCAGCGAGCTCTGGTAAGGTGAGGAATGCTGCCAGATCTGCAGGTCACTGATCCGCTGGAGATCAAATATGAAACCCCCCCAAAAACCTATTTGAGAAAGGCTGTTCCCTTCTGCCAGCATGCGACTCACGATGTCTTCAATGCGGCAAGTATTGAGGCAATCAGCAACAGCATGCACGAGGAATGCCCCATAAACCTATATCTACAGTAATGCAGTGTTTCCACTCGCACCGTTGAGGTCTGCGCACAGGAGTGGCCCGATGTCTTCGAATTTGCGGTCGGCGCGGCGGCTGAGCACGACGCCGGAGGCCGGATCGAGCGTTGCAAAGTTGCATTTGAACGCGATGTCCCCCGGCTGCATGGGGATCCCCGCCCCCATGCTCTCAAAGGCCCCCCTTCCCCGGTAGTGCCTGCACGCGCATGCATGCAAGGCAAGTAAGTCTATTCCGCGTTGCCGGGAGTTCTTGTAGAGTGGTGGGTACAAATGCAAAAGAAAGACCTCATCGAGGCTTTCTATCTACTCTTCATTGCGTTTGAGCCCAATTTAAAGAGGAGATTTCACAAGCATGTAGACCATTTCCATGGGCCTGAGGCGATCTAGTCCAACTAACATGACATGGGTGGGAAGATGTGAAGAACGCACAGCCTGGGCTCGTAGCCTAGGATCGACAAGTGTGCCGTGTCGCTGCCGCATGCAAGACCAGGCTCCACTGGATCCAGCAGGCCATTGAGCCCGGCTCCTGCGTATTTGGGAAGTTGAAATATAAAAAGCCGCTCACAACCACTGCAAGCACGGACTTCTTCTACTGTTCTCTGGGTTCTGTTCTTGACATGCTGCGGGACAGCTGCTGGCTAGGAAAGTCGGTCGAGCACTGCAGGGCCACAAAAACGAAGTAATCTTTGTGAGGCACTACCTGCAACGCTGTCCAGGTATCTTGTGGAAGCGAACTGCAGGGGCGTATTGCCGTTGAGGAATGGAACGCTCACGTCCCCCAAGCCATCGATCAGTACAAGTGCAATGCTGTGAGGGATTTCTTCAGCTTTTGCATCTGACTGAGAGGCCATTCTGTATACCAGGGCGTGTCCATCACATTGTCTCACGATGTGCTGCAAGCAACAGCGGAGACAGGTAGCTGTCCTTTCGGTTGCCGGCAGCTCCGAGGCTTGTTATAGCACGGCTACGCGGCTCAGGAAAGTTTCCAGATGATGTCTTCGCAGAAATAAGTTTTACAGTGCGAAACGATGCCTTATAGTCGGTTGTGGATAAGTTTTGCGCATGATCCTCCATCCCTCTGCTGAACACATATATTGAATTTTCCTGGAACTCCTTCTCTCTTGAAGTATGCAACGTATTTGAAGAGTGCTCCTCTGATGCCAGCAGATGCATGCACTTCGCTGGCAGCTTCCTCCCAAATGGAAGCTTGGTTTACGGCATGATCAGTCAGATATTTCCAAATCTCCAATAGGCGTGGCCAATCGCTGACTGGGTCCCACTTCTAGAATCAGAACAAGCCGGAACAGACTCAAAACATCGTCCAGCAAGACACCTGTAATTACAAACAGCGAGGCAAGGTTCCCAAAAGTGCGAGGTTGATTATTGTTGGCAAGGATGCAGACATCCGTGATCCACACTCCACTTCCTTTCAGTAGCACCAGAACACGTACTGCGGTGCCTGTGCTTCCCACCCGTCGCCTTTCGCTCGCGGCGCGATGCAGCGCTCAGAAGCCGGAGAGGCCAGAGCAGGAACCGCGCCTGTCTATTGCTCCGAAGCTGGCCGCTGCTGCGCTTGCGGCATCTCTGCTGCTCAGCGCAGCTGCACCAGAGGACGCTCTTGCTGCCAGGTCCGGAGGACGCGTTGGTGGTAGCTCCTTCCGAAGCAGTGCTCCCAGATCAGCGCCCTCAGTGCCTCGCTCAAGGTGAAGCTTTTGGCTTTGCACAATAAAGCAATCTGCTTGCAGCACCCCTGTAATCTCGCTCAATCTGAGATCCATGCCGAAAGTTCCATCGTGTCATCGGCTAAATATGTTGGAGGTTTCAATTGCAAATGTAGTCTTTACCAACCATTCAGCTTTGGTGCTGTTGGAAGTTTGTCAGCAAACAGTGTTTTCCTGCCTGGGGCAGCGTCCAAGATGTGAGTATAGATCGTTTGTTGCTCCTTGTTCGGTGTCTTACATGATCAAGCTACATTTCCTGTTAGCTTGAGCGCTGTCCGCTTGTTTTGCTAGACAGCTGTCTCTCTTGGGACAGCTGTATGGACAGCACCTTGAGAGAGAACCTGCTGTGCAATATATGACTCCCAAATATCAACCTCCACATGCATTAATCCTCCACAACGCGTCCACATCAGCGCTACAAATTGGTACGTTTCTCTTTGTCGTTAATATTATGGATCTCAATTGTGCTGACAGCTGCTTTTATTGCTTGCAGTGGCCCGAGCGTGCGCAACTACAATTACTACTCGGCCCCTCCGCTTGTGGGAGGCTACGGCGGCTACGGATACGGGTACGGCGGCGGCGGCATTAGTCTGTTCCCAACAATGCCCATCTTCTTTGGCGGTGGCGGCCTCTTCAACATCCTCATCTTGATGGTGAGCCTTCCCTTTGCGCCTTTACTTTTCTTGCACCCTGTCTTGGTTTAGATCTGCGCCTTTGTCTTGCGCCTGTACTGGCTGCACATCGCTGCCAAGACCTCACGTTGCGCAATGTTTCTCTTGCCTTCTCTCTTGGTGTAAATCGCACCATTACCTTGCCTTACAATGGCTGCACATCGCTGCCGAGACTGTGGACTCTTTTTGAGGTGCTAAGCGTTGCTAGATTGCTGGCGTTTAGGGTCCAAGGTCTTGGAAGTCAGTGACTTGGGCTTCAATCTCATTGAGATTTTGGATCTAGACACTTATCACCTGGCTTTCTGTGGTTCTTGGCGTGATTTGCTTGTGCTGTCTGTGCAGTTTGTGGCGTCAACAGTTCTGGGAGTTGTGCGGAACCTGTTCAACAGGCGGCGTGATGACAACGATGAATTCGATGACTAAGGCAGCCAAAACACCTGTACATCTTGACACTTCAAGGTTGGTCAAAATTTGGTCCAGGTGTTGCATTGTTGAAGAACAGCGCGTGGGTGAGAGCAGTTGAAAAGCATGGATACTCGTGTCAGGGATGTTGTGACTCTGGTGCAATCTTGCGAGTGAAGCAGTTCACTGGCCGGTAAGTCAGTGATGCATGGACCACAGCTGGCGCTTGAATCATAGTCTGCGCAATTTTTGCCTTTCACAGATAGGATACACAGCAACGGTATGTATTGAAGGCTATGCTCAGCTGCGGAAGAATTATTCCAAACTTGTGGGCTTGTTGAGGCATTGGAAGTAACACCTTCAGACTGATGGCTTCGGGGAAGGAGCTGTATTAAATCCTTTCCTGGCACATTATTGCCTTAGGGGCTCTAGTAAGTGGAATGAAACTGTCAGGAAATTGCAATTATAATATCACTTGAATCTGTGTTTTGGTGGATCATTACAGATTCATAGATAGATGTAATCGCGCTCCTTGCGGCTACAATTCTAATTGTAATTATAATGCCCTCTGGCAGACCAAGCACAGACAAGATCGAATGACAAGAGCGAACGTCAATAAGCACAAGATACTTTGCACTCAAGAACGACACCGGTGGTACCTACACTCCCTATGATGGGATCAGCAGGGCTGGTGACACCTTGCAATCCATAAACATACTCTCTATGTGAAAGTCATGTTTGGAAACCTTGAATAGATCCTTGACCTTTCATGATCATTCCTTTGCTGTTAGCTACCCAAGGAAAGAGCTGTACATAGAAGCTGCTCTACTGATATACATGTAGCCATTGACAATAACGCACACAAGTGCCTCTGACTATTACAGCCCTCCATTCTGGCTCTGCACATCCATTTTAAATCATACCAACATCGCTGTTATTCCTATCATCATTCAGTCCTTACTTAAAGGCCAGTGGAAAAGTCCAGTGACAGGTTGAGAGCTTGCTGCCAGGGCTCATCGCTCCCCATCACCTGGCCAAAGCACCACACACCTCAGCATAGTGGCTCTCAACCTCTGTCAGTAATTTTCTGGCTGTCTCCATCCCATCCAGTTCGCAACAGCCCTCCAAGAACATTCTTCCAATTAATTGGCCCATTCCACAGATTGGGCTTGGGCCCCGGCTGGCGGGGGGCGGTACAAATACTGAGCACCGTGCCCACAATTGAATGAGTCTTGCTTGGATCTGGCAAGTCCAACAAGGGGTAGGAATTTGGCAGCCTTTACATGCAGCGTGTCTGCAGACGCACCTTGCCTTCGGCAGGAAAAGCATGTAATAATAAAAAGATAGTAATATTTCCACAGAAAAGAAGTGCAAGCAAGCCACGACGCACCACATTACAAGTCAGCATGAATGCCAAGAAGGAAGGAGCTCTGCCTCGCGGGCACATGGTGTACAATTTTATTGTTCAGCCAGAGAAAATAAGGAGGTCAACGCTGTGTGTAGATGTGGGACAGACTGGGGGGCGCACTTGTTCCTGGAGGCTGCCGAAGAGGGGGCTGTCAGCCGGCGGCGGATCGTGAGATCCTCCGCTGCCGGCCGCCTCACCAGAAGAGGCCGCGCGCCGGCCGGCCGGGCTGACAGGAACGCCCCCGCTGCCCCGCCGCGCAGGCCGCGCCGCAGCGGCCGCCGGCCGCGCGCGCGCCCGGGCCACCGGTGTCGGTGCGGCGGCCGGCCTCAGCTGTAAGACTCCTGGACGCCGCTGCTGTTGTGCCTGCTCAACACGAAAGAAATGCTGCTCACCCAGCACCTGAAATCTGGGTGTCATGCATCTGCTGTGGCTGCCCTTGCAAGGTTCGTCGAGGCCGGGGCTTTTGTGCCTGTGCCGGAGAAAATGCTGCTGGGAAACTGGTGCCTGCAATGACATGATGGGAGAAGTGCTGCCGCGGCCTTCAAAAGAATGCAAACTTCGCAAGCACCTGGCATGCATGCCGCCGCATGCATTCACGATGTCTGCCTGTGATGCTGTGACAAGAGGCAGCAGGAATATGACAATGCAACAACTTATGCACACGATTGCCAGGAAGATCGTGATACTGTACACATGAGTAGGAGCCGCATCGGCTCTGCGCATGTACAATTGGAGGACTGCCTGTAACGCTGTGAAGGGGCTGGAGCAGGACAGAAAAAGTTAGAGCCGCAGTGGCTCTGCAATTGCCGGATAACACATCTGCATAAAATGCTGTGTATGCCTAGGGCAGGAGAAGACAGGGCAGGAGAAGACGACGGCGAGTGCTGCACCTATCGTGCTCATGCATTATGGTACAGCTGTGAAGGGAAGGGAGCAGGGTAGAGAAGGGTGGCAGCCGCACCGGCTCTGCGCATGCATGATGAAACATCTAAATTAACACCCTAATGCTGTAAGGGGAGGAGAGCAGGGGAAAGGATGGTAAGAGGCCCACCGGCTCTGCTTCGCTGTCGCTGCTGTCGCGGGGCCGTTTGGCGTTGGTGCAGTCCTTGCAGTTGGCCACCAGTCTGTCCTCCGATGTTCCCTCCCTTGCCAGCCGGAACTCCTGCGCGCACGTGTTCCACACCCTTTCGACTCCCCTCCATTATCGCGCTGGCATTAGGGTTCTTTATCATTATTAAACGATTTTCCTGCCAGAGGCAAGGTGCGCTGGCCCCCGCCAACTGGGGCCATTGCATGCAGATGCATGCAGACTGGCATGCACACCCCTAAATTCCGCCTCTCATAACACTATATCACCTGTCTGCCCCACGTGATCTCTCCTGACCCGCCATGCAAAGCGCTGTGCTTGAATGCAGCTGGCAATCTGAAGCGGGCAATCTGAAGCAGGAACACCCTTGAGATCTACACCTGCCCCCAGCTTGAGACGACGAAAGCCTGCATGTGAGACCTTAGCCGCTGCTGCATGCAAGACAAGATTTGGCAATCCCAGGGCTGCCAGGTGGCTATGACCCAGGGGGTCTCAAGGTATTTCCAAAGAGGGTCCAAAGAGGCAATGCCCCATCAAGATGTCGCTTTCACTGGTGTCAGCCGGTGTCCTGCTCAGCCGCACCTCTGCAAGCTTCTCTTCGCCGCAGATGCCGCAAGTCTTCCTCCGCGCAATGCCCGGGTTCTTAGCCAGCCGCCGCTGCGCCGCCCAAAGATTGAAGTACTGCGTGTTGCACACCTTGCAGCGCGATTGCAGCCCGTCGGCCGCGCGCGCATCGCGGCCAAACTCCTCGGCCGGCTTTGTCTCAGCGCATGCTCTGCACGCCTTGCGCTCCGCCACCGGTCGGTCGGCTGCACACCAGGACATGCGCGTCAATTTTTGGGTGTAACATGCCTTGGCATATGCGCCCCATCCCACCTTGAATATTTATCTCTGGCTGTGGTCATCAGGCACCAAGGAATTATCTCAGCCACTACAGCATTAAGTCGCTCTGTAATCGCTTGTGCACCATTTCCTCTTCTTGCACACTGCGAGCATATGCGCAGCGCAGAGATCATCCCATGAATTGCTTCTGAGCTTATAGCTCCCTGCATGCTTGCTCAGATGTGCCCAAAACATAGGAACCACATGACAGCGCAGGAGCACAGATGCTCAGGCCAAAAGGCAACGAAGAAGGTAAGCACCCACCTCTCTTGCGCTCGTCACGCCACTTCTTGTGCAGCAGAGTGGTGCAAGCCTTGCACTGGCACTGCAGCCCGTCCGTGCGCTTGCGGTCCTTGTGGAACTCGCTGGCAGCCTTCTCCAGCTTGCAGCCACCGCAGAACTTACGCGCCACACACGGCGCCACCGCGGGCCGCGAGTCGCGCCATGTCGTGTGCAGCTTCTGGCAGCATGGCTTGCAGTACGCCTGCACGCAAACCTCAATATCCTCACATGAACTTCACCAGTTCTCGGTATCAGCTATCCTGATACGTACTGTCTGGCTGACTATCAGTTGCGGTAGCACACTCCTCCCTAGTGAGGCGAACGGTACGTATAAAGGCTGCAAATGTTGAGGGGTGGGCACCTGGTATCCGTCGAATCGCCGTTTGCTCTTGTGGAACTCGGCGATGGGCTTCACGTCATGGCAGCCTGAACATTTCTTGTTCTCTCGTGGGGCTCTCTGGGCCTGGAGTGGAACCACGGGCTCCTCCTCCTGCTCCTGGTCATCCATGCCCTCCTCCAGCATGCCCCGAAAATTGAGCACAGCTGTCTGACCCGCCATGGCTGAAGTTTTTGCACGCTTTCCTTTCGGCTACGTGCGTCTGGCTGTGGCTTTGCTGCGTGTGCTGCTCTACTGGTGCGACCTCAACGTTCCTATGCGATGTTGACTGTCACATGCAAACCCAGGATCCTTTTCAATTGCCTGCAGCCATGAGGCTACGAAGTCATAGCATCAGATCTTCTATTTTCAATTGCAATGAGAAAGAACGAGTGGGACGACGGGGATGATAGTTCGATACTAAACAAGCGACAACGAAGTTCCGCAGCAGAATCTGATCAGTATAAGTGATTCACTTACAATTTGATACAACACTAGTGTTTGTCTTTCACTGGTGTATAAGCAATGTCCAGAGCTTGCTTCGAATTCAAGCCATGCATGATGCTTGCGTCACCGCCAGGTCATACCATATGGCAGCGTGTCCTGATCTGGCTCCTCCGCTCCGCTGCCAGAAAGTGTCCTGCAATCACTCCAGCCTCTCACCCCGATCTCTTTTGCATCTTAGCTCATTCCAAGACTTAACATCATCGAAAAAGAATCGTTTCGAGAGAAGGATCGCAGGACTGTGCAGCATTCGATTAGCTTCTCGCTGGCTGGTCGACGCTCTGACAGCAAGTTCTGGCGCCCTCTTACTCATACTTGCGAAGTGAGCCTTTGCTCGGGTAAATTACTCATACAACAGATGATACTTGGATAAGTGTCATATTCGTGTGCATTGAGCTGCGTAAAATTGCACGTAGCGAAACATCCAATATGATCTGGCCAGTCATGACTTTGTCTTGGATCACTTCCCCAGAGTCATTGAATCGATCGTCTTCTTTCGAATGGGAATCATCGAAAAATAGGTGCTGTTGTGCTGCAGGCCAAGGCTATCTAGATCCAGGGCTCGTACCAGGATAGTCAGAGATCAGCACATGACTACTGGGCGAAGGCGGCAGCATGGTGCATGGATCGCTGCTTTCTTCGCCACTGCGGGTCTCCTGCTCTCGGCAGTCCATGGAAAGGCACGTTCTTGGGGTCACCGTGAACAAAGGAATTGTTCCCACCTTGTGAATGACAGTCCTGCTGAGAAGCTGAGTGGAAGTCTTGCCAGACGACCTTGCTCTGTACGGCACCATAGGTCAGCATGACCCCTCAGCAGCTGAGACTTCATGGACACCTGTCATCTTACCTTCGATCTGCAGAGCAAATGGCATGCTTCACCCTGGCAAAAGTTGTTCCAGAGTCACGAGTGTTGCAAAGTTCAATTTTGTTTCTGCGCACTTGCTGTCATACAGGATCAATGCTAAGCACCTTAATACGCTCGTTCAGGACCCTGCTGTCAGCAGAGGTGGCAGGCCGGTCCTTGATGCTGTCGTACACGAAGGACCATGGCGACCCTTTCTGCTGTGCGCAGGTCCCAACAAACACATCCCTGCTGGTGACACTCTCGCCGGCCACAGGGCAGGCGAACGCCAGTTTCGCGCAGCTGACAGCGATTGTCTTTGCGCTTAGTAATGGGACGGCGCTGGTGCCGTCTGCGGGGTCGGTGTCATTCTCCCGGGACGGCGCCAGTTTTGGCAGCGCGCGACTCACCCCCGTCAACTCCTCATCCACCCCGGGCACCTATGCAGGCAGGCTTCCATTTGCCATGATTGTTACCTCACCTGGAATTGCGTAATGCCTTTGAGAAACGCCAGAGAACTCTTTGTGAGCCATATCACAGATCATTGTTGGTTGGCAGTCAGGGTACTGCTTTTGCACTTCCTGGACTGCAGAAGTAAGTACCTGGTAGTGCAAGTTTGCCCACCACTGCAAAGCCAAGCTTCAAGTTTACTAGCAATGCATATTACTTTTTTGAGCTGCGTGCAACCAAAGCACCTTGAAGGCTTGGTGTGCATGCGCAGGTTTCATGTTGACTACACTGCCGAGCGGGGACCACCAACTAGTGGCGACTTTTGATGGGAACGGTGACTTGGAGGCGTCGACTTCGCTCCCTTTTTATGTGACAGCTGGAGGGGTGAGTAACCGCAACATTTTGCATGGAATCTGTAAGGGAGGGTATGTATGCTTCTCATAAGGTTTTCAGCATAGATGAATATTGAAGCCGAAGGAGCCTTGAGGTGGCATGTGTTTGAGGAGCAACCACGGCTAGGGCATGCATGGGACTCTTTGCAGCGGCATGAGCTTCAAATGTGCTGACCATACTTCTTTTGTTGACCAGGCGAAGCCGGGGAAGCACGATGTAAACGTGCCGGACCCTTTTGGGAAAAGCGGGGGGTCGGAGGAGTCCCTGGGGGTGAAGATTCTGGATGCTGCAGATGCCACTACAGCCCCGGACGATTTCAAAAATATTGCTCAGGTGAGCGATGACTATACATCGCGTCATTAAATTACCTTTCTTACCCCTGTCACACATTACTGCTTTGTCAGCGAAGGTCCTGTCCTCATTCCCTGCTGCATGCTCATCAATGTGCATGGCGGTGAATACTGTCTTTGCCCTGACTCTGGACATCTAAACTGCTGGCATCGGCAGCATTTTGGCCGGGCAATGATTGGCACTCCATTGCTTTTCTTGTATTCCTTGGAGCACGTACTTGACTCCGAGATGAAGGGCCCTGGGGGTGTTTTGGGGCAGGACCCTCAATTTTCAAGGGGCACTGGCAGTTGGAGTACCCAGGGGAATTCGGCGGTGTCTGCATACAGCACTGGGGGCTCGGGAGGCAACGCCGCTGTGCGGCTGGGGCAGGGCGGATACGTGTGGCAGGCGCTGTGGTCAGGGGTAAGACTCTACTGCTTGGTTTTTTTTTTCGACGAATGCTGCAGACAAATATAGAATCACACAATCCCCATCAGTATTACAAAGCACTGCATGACCAAGCATCTGCAGGTAATCAGTGATCACCCACATTTGGATACTTTGTGCTTGAAGATCTGTCATGAAGCTCAGCAGTCGAACTGGGACTTCAAGACCTGTGGTACCTTTTCCTGCCTTGCATATTACAACCCGCTTCATGATATCAGTCTTCTTCAGTGCGGGCGTCCTTCCTCTGGGCTTGTGCAGATGTACAAATTCGCCCCCAAGGCAGTGGAATCTCTGCTTGTCACAACACTGGAGATGAACAAAGCCTGCTACGCAAGAGTAACCATCACTTGGCACTAGCAAAACTCCAAATTCCTAAGCAATTCGTGCTAAAGCCAAGATTGTTATCTGCAGGGATCTTTCCATGCATAAAAATCGTGCCCCTAAAATTGAATCGGAGCAGTTGAAAACAACTGTGTCAAAAACTGAAAGGGAAACGTTTCCACCCGCAGATTAGCCAAAATTGTCGACAGCCATGGTCTGGCGTGACTAGTTTGCTACTGAACTTGTGCAAGCATGTGCCTCTCATTGCTAAAAGTAAGCGCGTCAATCCGCAGATTAACCCAAACACGGCGTACGCGGTGAGCGCGCGGGCATGGGTGGATGACGGCTACGGTCTAGCAGGCGTTACCTTTTTCACGGGAGCCGGCGTGAAGCTTGCGGCAGCTGGCGTGCGCGTGTCTGCGACGGCGTCCGGCGCCGTGACTCGTGGTGTTTTTGTCGCGCCCCCTGGCGCATACTTTGCCGCCCTCTGGGCCGGCAAATGGACCGGCGGCGGCCAGTTGCAGGTGTGGCCCTTTCTACTGTAGTTCTGCCAAACAGTTAATCACAATCGGGCTATTAGTTTTGTGTGCGGATCATAGCATGCTGCTGGCCATCAGATGTTGCATCCCTGCTAAAAAAGCTGCTTACAATTAGTTAGAAAAGCCACTGCTGGTCCACAGGTTTGCTCTGGAATACTTTTAGCTCCTGTGTCCATTCGGGCTGATGCTTCAATGATATGTTTAGTCTCTGAGTCTCGTCTATCCCATGTTTGCCATGCAGGTGTCAGAGCTGCAGTTTGGCCCGCTGCAGAGCGGAGCCCTGAGCGTGGACTGCTCGGTGACGTGGCGCCAGCTGTCGGCCAGCGGCCCTGGCATCAACACCAATTACCTCATGGACATCTCCCCTGAGTGGCGCAACCCCGGGGGGCCAACCTTCCAGCAGGCTTTGATGGTGAAAATCCTTGACTGCACATAATGAACTCATTGACAGCCTACAGCCATTTCTGCATGTGCTTCATACAAAGCTTTCGCAACGACCCGCAAGTCTATCTATTTTTCGTTGGAGCTAGAGTGCAGAAGACACAAGTTTTGGCATCCTGCACGAGGCGTTCCGCGCAGAACGCAAAACGCGAATTCTCTGGACTTCGCGCAGTGAAATTGGGAAAATTTTCAAAATCGCATCAAGCTGTGATTGTGCAGAAGCATTCACAATGGTGCCCGGGGTACCATGAGCAGCCAAGCTTCTTTTTGTTGCTGTGTGCCCACATGCGAGCCCACACCCTCAGCTGAGACCTGAAGCGACAGTCGCATGAGACTAGCATGCACATTTTCCCCATTCCGTTTTGTTTAAACCCCTGTGCATGCATGCAGGCGATGGGGACAAAATCATTGCGCTATCCTGGGGGAGAGGAAGCGAACAGCTACCAGTGGGCACCACCACCGTACGGACTCACAACCAAACCGAAGCCCATACTGACTACGACTTACGGGTTCCCCGGCGGCGACTTTTTGTTCTACAATGACTGGACCCGCACTTTCCAGGTACAATTGTGCATGCATGCAAAAGTCTGGATAGTATATTCATTTCTTGCAGAACTGCGCCAGTGGTAGCTTGCAATTTGATTTGAGGTCTATTGTTGTTTGTCCTGGCAATGACAATGCTTCCCAGAGTAGACCTGTGCCACGAAGGCACTTTACCACGAGGCAAAGACTTTGTCAGTAGGGCCGCTGAAGAAAAAGTGAGTCTATTACGGCTAAGCTGTGTGCATCGGAAATTTTTATTGATCCTCAAGATTTTTGCGCGCAGGGGTCCGTGATGAATTTTGACGAGTTCATGGAGGTGGCGGCGGTGCTCAATGTGACTGACCCTCACATAATCCTCAACCATGACAGCGTGAATGTGGACGGCCGGTACGCCGACCCGGCCTGGGGATACACCCAACTCAAGGCTGCCGCCGTGGCATGGCTGCAGTACATTGTGCGCATGGGATACCCGGTGAGCCCTCGCTCCTTCCTTTGTCAGAAGTTTTCTGTGGTCGGCAGGAGAGTGTCTGTAATGCACTTGAGCTGTGGGGGTGCAGTGTCTGCAGCCCATCACCTGAATGCAGCCTTGAACCCTCTGCCACAACCTCTGCCCCATGGCAGACTTGTCGAGACCTGTAGAAAGCCTGAGTTTGGGGGAAGAATGCTATCTGTAGAATTGGCATTCCTGGTTTTGGTCTCCCCATCGCCATGGTGGCAAGTGTCTCTGCCACGGTCCTTCCAAGCCCCTTTAGATGAAATGAGGGCTGGTCTCAATTCAGGGTGCTCCTCGGCCAACGATGGCATTTACTAGGACTTGGGCAAAGCACAGGGACCGGTGAATTCGGAGTTTGAAACTTGCATCCAATTCCGCGCTGTGCTGAGTTGCAGGTGCGCCATTTTGAGCTGAGCAACGAGTCGTGGAAGACTAATCAGGCGGCGCAGTACGCATGGGCACTGCTGGACTGGGCGCCTGCCCTAAGGGCAGCCCACCCGGGCGCGCTCATCGGCGCCAACGGCCCGGCCGGCAAAACAGAGGTCGGCGACCGGGACAGCGGCGTCGCCTGGTGGCCGCAGGTGACTAATGCTTGTCATCCAAAATGCTCCCCGGGATCAAGGTTGGGGCCTGTGAGGCATGCCGGACAGGCTCTGAAGACAAGGTCGTGTACTGTATTGCCTGTCAACCACCGCATGCAAGGCAGGTGCATTGAGAAGACTGCAAATGCTGAAAGTGTGCAAGTACTACTTCTCTGAGCGGGATCATGTGTTTCCTAGGCACAACCACGTCCTGGCTGTGATGTGAAGCCCTCAATTTATACCATGACAAGTTCCCTTCTGTGAGGTTGCCAGCAACTTCACTGCCGCTGTGCTGCTCATGACGAAAGGTTGAGGTTCCAGCGCCATCTCTATTGAGCGGGGGCATTGGATGAAGATCTGAAAAGCACTTATCAGAATCTACTAGCTGATGCAACATGGCTGGTGCTTACAGGTGCTGGGCGCAGCCAGCTCATCGATAGACTTTCTGGCGGCGCATCCTTACCCGGTCTATGGCTGGGATTACTCAGACTACCTGTCAGGGAACTATCCCAACCTGCAACAAGGGGTCATCGAAGCGGACATAGCCATCCAGAGCTTCGCGGCCCCTGCAGACAGGGAGCGAATCCGAATCGCCGTTACAGAAACAGGGGTTGTCGACTGGAACACAAAGTGAGCTACTTATCCCAGATACTGTCTTACTAAAACCATGCCTGAATTTTGCAGGAGCCTTTTCTTACAAGGCCAATCTTCATGCAGTGATGTACTATATGTTGGGGAAGCTACCCACAGCATGCTCCTAGCAAGCAATATTAGACCTTCAGGCTGTATTGCACTCTTCCGCATCCTTCTTGGCCGCACCGTAGGCCCGCCTTTCGCTCGCATAGTCAGTGCCATGCTCCTGTGGCAACATTCTCAAGAAACAGCACGAGATGTTTTGGTCTCAAGTACAAGTTTGGAGACCCTGTTCTTTGCAGGCATACGGTCTCAAAAATCTACCAACATGCAATATTGATATCTGTGCAGGTGGTCAAACTCCCAGGCGGACCTGGGCCATGCACTAGTCGCGTTTGACATAATGGCCAACGCGCTTAGTCACCCGCGCGTTGATGTGGCGCATTTCTGGACGACCAGGTGGCGCTTCGGCGGCTTTGCTCCAACCAACAACCCCGGATCTGTGGCAGACGCCCTCAACGTGAGAACCACCTCCAATTGCTTTACACATTGAAATTAGTAATACGATCCAGAAATAGAGCCCACCTCCCATTGCTTTACACAGCTTGTAGCGTGTGACTGTGCATTTATATGCTGCTTGTGCCAAAGGATGTCAGCATTTCTGGATCGTATAAGATAGGACATGTGCAGGCATTTTTATCATCTGCATGGCAGATGACAGGGTGTGCGCTGTATTTAGGGCTGTAGAACTCCCACGTTTTTAGACATGCCCAAGCTTCTTCAGCCTGTGTGTGGGCTGTGTCTGGCATTTTTGCAGACACTTTGGTCAATTTGCATGGCAGATGACCGTCCCGGTAGACTGTGCTCTTGTATGTTAACTTGTTTTGACTGCCACTTTGTCAATAATACATGTTTGATGCCTCCCCGTAGCTGCTTGTTTTGGAGTGCTACACTGCAGTACCTTCCAATCTGCAGAACCGGCAAGGCAACTTCTTGGCGTTTGTTACAGGAGGACAACTCGTTACTAAATCTCTGCCTTTGCAGCACTTGCAGTAGCACAAGTTCTGGTGCTGCTTATAGGGGGACAGCTGTTTGATAAATCCCTGCAAAAGCAGCAGTCGCAGTGCTGGTCCTGTTTCATGGGAAGACAACTTCCAGTAAGACAATTTCTGGTAGCTGCTTGTAGGGGGACAGCTAGTTGATAAATCCCTGCCAATGCAGCAGTTGCCAAGATAGGCCAAGCTGGAAGGCTGGCATAGAAACGCTGCTGCGACGCACCTAAGCCACCTGTGTATAGGCGTGTACTACTACTACTAATAATAATAATAATAATAATAATAATAATAATAATAGTAGTAATAATAATAGTAGTAGTAGTAATAGTAATAGTAATAGTAATAGTAATAGTAATAGTAATAGTAATAGTAATAGTATTAGGAATAGTATTAGTATTAGTAATAGTAGTAATAGTTATAATTATAACAATAACAATAATAATAATAATAATAATTATTATTATAATTATAATTGTCCCCGGCTGGCGGGGGGCGGTATAGATACTGAGCACCGTGCCCACGGTTGATCATCAATGAATGGGTTTTTATCATTATTGGATCTGGCGAGTCCATCAAGGGGTAGGATTTTGGCAGCCTTTACCGCAGCTTGTCTGCAGACGCACCTTGCTTCTGGCAGGAAAAGCGTGTAATAATAATAATAATAATAATAATAATAATAATAATAATAATAATAATAATAATAACAATAATAATAATAATGATAATAATAATAATATTAATGAGAATAATGATAATAATAATGATAATAATAATAATAATAGATCTGTAACAGTGGGGGTGGGATAATAATGATAATGATAATGATAATAATAATAATGATAATAATGATAATAATAATAATAATAGTGATAATAATAATAGAAATAGATGTGTAACAGTGGGGGCATGCGCGCACTTGCAAGCAGCCACCAGGATCTGCACTGTCGATTCTTGGCCCCAAGCCACGGCTTGGCCCAGCACTGTGAGCCCGTGCTTGCTGTTGCGCTCTGTCAGCGCCTCGCTCAGGGCCGGGTTGCTTTCTCTCACTAGCGCCGTGATTATTGAGTCTCTGCTCCTTTGGGAGGACTGTGGCCTCTGCGCATGCACACGTGACATGCTCACTCCACTTCAGGTGACCTAGTTGTAATTCCAATTGATCCATGGAGCTTCCACACTCAATCCTGGACAAGAACAATCCTAGCCACAGAATTGAGACAAACTCTCCTCTCAAAGCAGCACAGCATAGCCGGCCTGGTGCCTTCTCAACCATTGCTCAAACAAACCAAGAACACTTCCACCTCGGCACAGACAGGCAGCACAGAGAGAGAGAGAGACTACATCGTTCCAGCCACACAGGACTGATTAGATGCTTTCCAACCGTCAAGAGCACACAAGACATGAATCTCAATTATGTTTACGAAAGCACAATCGCGATGCGCATTTCCGCACAAAACAACGCACAAACAGCAAAGCTGTCTGAATAAAGCCCACCTCGCAGATGCTTCTGAGGGGAGTGACACCGGTGTACACCAGGTTGACCACCAGTTTTGACTTGGCCAGTGTCAGCAGGAGCTCATCTTCTGACCACATGACCACATGCTGCGCCAGCGTGAGGCCCCCACATCGGCGCCGATGCAGAAACTCCAAGGTCTCCGCATTGCTCTGCTTTAGATTCCCCGCCAGCTTCTCGAGGAGCAGGCAGGTGACCTTCTTTTTCTCTTCCCCCTGTTCCCGGCTGGCAGCTGCCCACAATGGACAGCGGCCGTGCGCATCCAAGCACATTACGTCCGCGCCGGCCTCGAGCAGCAACCGGCACATCTCGACAGTGCCCTTTGCGGCGGCTATGACTAATGGCAGCTGCCGGTCGGGGCCGGCAGTGTTGACGCGGCTGCGGAGGATGTCCAACAGGGCGGACACCGCTGGTATGCACTGCAGGCTCACGGCGCACATCAGCAACGATGAGCGATCGGCAAATATCGCATGCATGACGTCCAGCCCCTGACTCTGTAATCGTTGCAGCAGGTCCGCTGCATTGCAACCTCACTCAGTCCGCTGGCATTAATCGGACTAATTCTGTTCTCAAGGTTGAAATCATTACATTTGCCGTACTTGCATTTGCCGCCGTACTGGGCCTGGTACTTACAGCAAGTCTTGATTCCAGTCATGGCAAAGTATACGGCTGTGACTTTGGATTATTGTGGTGACAGGCAAATCCCTTGCACCCACTTGGAGACAACCTAGCTTATTGCTCATCCGCTATCATTCTTTTCGCATCTGAAAACAAGATTTACGGAGATGACTTCAAGCACTGGCCAGGAGGCCTGGGGCAGCCTCCACTAGAAGTGCATTGCAGAGCAGGATAGCAGATCTCACCGAAGTCTTTGTGCGCGGCTGCAACGTCGTTTTCTTTGTAAGAGTAATGGCAGCTGCGTATGAAGAGCGCCATGACAATTTTCCCATAGCGCGAAAAAGGCTCTCCCCTCTCCATTATGTGCCGCACTGCTGCAAGGGCATTGCCGACCGGGCAAGGGTTGGACCAGAATTCTAACGGCAACTCCTCTCCTCCTGCCCTCAAGGCATCTAGCGACACCCCTAGCTCTAGCAGCTGCACTACCACCTGTCAACAAAGAGGGTATAGCAAATGTTTCAGTGATACTTTATAATTATTATTATTACACGCCTATCCAAGCCACAGTTGGCTTAGGTGCGTCGGTGATATTTGGTACCCCTCAAAATGAATGGCAGAGGAGCTGTCAAAGTCAACCTCAGGTCTCTGCCGTATAGGGCATGCAAATCACTGCAGTATTCTTGATAAAGCATCTAGCGAGCAAAACTATTGTGATATTCTGCGAGCAGTGTTGCAACACTGCACCAAATAGGCCCCCACTGGCGCGACTAGACGTGCATGCCAGGAGGCTGCAGCCATGCAAAATGGCCCCAGCAGCGGAATTAACATGTAAGTTTTACTATTTGGAATATTAACACTTCTATCCACGATCCCAACACCACACAGCCAGAATGAAATTAGCAAGTAAATGAGGGCTGTCACCTGCGCCCCACGGTCCCCTCTCATGGCCGCCAGCAGGGGGTGTGACAGCTGCACTTGCCACCCGCCCTCCTCGTCTTGAACAAGGTCCATCGCAGGCTCGGCAAGCTGCTTTAAGAAAGCTTCTGGGATGCCCCTGGCCTTGTACAGCCGCTGCAGGAAGTCCACGGCTTCGCCAAAGAACTCCAGCCGGCCCCCGGGCGCGCAGCAGCTGTACTGCGCAGCCCGGAGCAGCACGAGGCTCGCGTGAACCGCGCTGGTCTCGATCCCCTTGACATCTGTGACGGCGAACTTGCCCCAGAGACCGTGCTCCCCGGCCGCGGCTGCCGCGGCCAGATACTCGCCGCCGCATGCGTCGACCGCCCTTGAGTCCTGCTCCCAGGGTCAGCAGCACTTCGAACATTGGCATCGCTGGTACCAGCGACCGGCAGCACATTATCGGCAGGAAGGATACCGGTGAGGCCTTCTCTCCCCGGGGGTGGGGGTCTGTGTGGCGGATGTACCTGTGTGGAACAGTGCATGCATACATGTCAGCCTCTGCATATACGGCATTCTCAAGAGAAACTGTTGCATTGACAGCTTTGCATCGCCAATAGGCGGGTGCACATGCCGAGATTCAGCTGCTGCCGTGCAGCGGCATGACGGTACAAGCATGCCATATATCCTGTTCCTTGATAAACATCCATTATATATTATTTTTTGGACACGGTCACAGTTTCTAAGCAATTAGGATCTAGGTACGTACAGCAACACGTGTATCAGATTTCTCCGTTCTGTACGGTAATGGCACTTACATCCAATTGCCAACATGAAAATGCCAAAGGCAGGATGCTTCTTGCAGGTGGAGCACTCACTAAGGAAGCCATTCCAAGTCCTTTTGATCCCAGCCTCCTGGCCTCGACGAAAAGTCCCAGAGGACGTCCTTGTCAGCTCCTAGGCTCAGAAGCAATCCAGCTGCAGCAATAAATGAACGAATTGAGGCTGTGATTGAGTTTGGTGAACCCCACACACTTTTTGCGTTGTATTGGGTTCTGCTTGTCCTCTTGATTGTAGAGTCACTTGCTGGGCAAGAACAATTGACAGGTCAAGAGCGTACTTTATAATATACAGAAAGAATATTACAACGTGTACGAAAGAATGGTAGTCTATTGCGCAGACGACTTGCCTGCCTGGACGTTGCCGATGATGCTGGCAAATTGCAGCACTGTCAGCGATGTCTTCTTGTCTTTGTAATTGGCTATGGCTTTTGAGCTATACACCCTCAGTAATATTTTAAGAGAGCCATATCTATCATCACCCAGTATACCAATCACAATCTTTCGTCCAATGCCCTCCGGAAGGACGTCATCGAGCCCAGTACTTTTTTTAGCCTTGAGGCGAACTTTGCCCATGTCTAAGAACCTTCTAGATTAAAAAATTATCTTCTCATATCAGTACTGATCGTCAGACCCGATACAACCATCGTATGATATCAATAAGGTTGAGACAAGACTGGATCACTGGCGCCTGAAGCAGTGGAAGACAAGACCACAGAAGCATCCTCGATATTTCAAAAGGTATTACGAACATAAAACAATTTCTCCTTTGTTGGAGCATGTCTGTTTGATTGGAGAAAGAGATGAGGGAGGGTGGCGTTTCACGAAACCGCGACAGCCAAATTTAGCACGCACACCTGTGCGCATGCATGCTCCAATCTCTTGCCCTGTCTGCACTTCTTCTCTATGCAATCTGAAACGCGGTCACAGTGCAGAGCATTGGTGCGACGCTTGCCACAGAACATGGCAATGTGATTCATGTGCAAGTTTGGATAGGCCATTTGCCTTTGCATGTGGTCAATTCCTCCTAGAACGAGGGCTTAGGAAACCCTGGAGCAGATTCAATAGGGCAGGCTGAATCAAGCAAGTCCTTCACCAACCTTCGTTACAGGCAGCTGAGACCATCAATATTGCAAAGGAAATAGCAGCTGCCAAGGTGCAGCCCCTCTCCATGTAGAAACAGACTAGCATGGCAGACTCCCCATCAAATATGTACAGCCAGCATCAAATCAAAACCTTTGCCTTGCAAGTCCGAGTACAGACTGTGAAGCTACTAGCTCTAGTACCACCATATGCATTCGTGCTACTAGCATGCGTTCAAATCGATTGAGTGCTGACATCAGCAGCTGAAATTCAACCCTGTGTACTTTGCTGATAGGACGCCGCTCCCCCGGTTGGCCGTTGCCAGCCGTTGTTTCCTGTCACAGACCACTAGACTTCAGCCACAATTACATATTCCAGAGAGAGGCTTCATCCGTCTAGGAATTGCCATGACCATCGCACATTTATTCTGCCAAAAAGCAGCATTCCTCACTGCAACAAAGCAAGGGCCTTTAGCTCTCCTTAATACTCAACACTGTTGAGTCAACAGAGAGCATAACGGACATCAGCAAAAGGTAAAAGCTGGAAGCGCAATTTGGCTGAAAGAAATGAGTGCCCACCTGCAGGCGTGCCAGTGGTGGCAGTTGTTGCGCCCCAATTTTGTTGGGCTGAGCTGTAGGGGACAGTGTTTGCAAAAGCTGTGGTACTCTGTGTCTCCAGCTGATTCACTGGCGCTGCATAGCTGCTCCCCTGCTGGACAGTCGGACCTGCAATACATCCTTTCTTACTTTAATAGAGTTCAAAGGGCATCAAAACTCTGCTTGCATACACACGTGAAAGTGAGCAAATTTCTGCTTTGTCACAAAGGGATCCAGACAATGCTTGGCCGCAGGATCCACATGCAAATGCAAAGACATGCTCAGGTCTCAAACTAATGCCGAACTGGAAATGCAATGAGGGGCACACCTGACTGGTTGTTGTTGTTGCCAGGCGAGGAAGCACTGTAGGACTGGCCAGTGTTGTAGGCAGTCACTGTGTTAGGAGTGCCGCCATTGTTTGCTGGCGAGTACCCGTTGTTATTTGACCCGTATCCACTCCCGCTGCTCCCGTAGCCGGCGTTGCTATTCGCTCCGTAGCCGTTCCCCGGGCTCTGGTTGTTGCTGCTAGACCCATAGCCGTAGCTGGGGCTCTGGTTGCTGTTGGATCCGTAGCCGTAACTGGGGCTCTGCTGGGGGGTGATCACCCCCCCGTAAGATCCGCCGTATCCGGAATTCGAATTCGAATCTGAATTCGTGCTGGCCGGCGGGGAGGGAACGCTCTGGGAAGCCGAGGTCCCCCCATTGGGCACCAGCAGTCCCAGCTGCTGCGCGACCGCCGCTGCACCCCCCTGAAGAGACAATGCGCCCTACTTATTTTTGTTTCTTGAGTTATCATCAAGAAAGTGAAATACTATCAAGAACGCGACTTAGTGTGCCAGAAAGTGAGCAGCGGGTACCAGTATCTCCGTGCTTGGGCCAATCGCTCAGGGCCATGATTAATGTTTTAAAAACTACTTCATGAGTTTCCTATGCACACCTTCTGCGGGTCGCATGAAGCACAAAGCCCTCAAGATTTTCTGCAACAGGGAGACAGATCAAGGGTTTTTTTAGAGTAAGGAGAGCGCGAAGCAGCGCACCTGACTTGCAAGGCTGGGCACCTTCCCGTCAGGCCCGATGACAAAGTTTGAGGCCGAGTTGTCCAGGTGGATGTCATTTGTGGACAGCTGGTTGCCGCCTTCTGCGCTGTATGTGTTTGCCTCAGACACACTCACTTTACCGCCGCCGCCACCGCCGCCGCCGCTGTTGCTTCCGTAGCTGCTGCCGCCGCCATAGCCATAGCCGTTGCCGACCGACTGCAGGTAACAACACACACGCTGTCAAATTCAAATGTGAATCTGCGAGGGGTAATAAACAGGTGATGGGAAGATGAGGTGGGCATGGGAATATTGGTGGATGCTGTATTGGCGGAAGGAGAGTCCACAAGGAGGAAAGGGTGGTTCAGGGGTGGATAAGTAGAGGATGGCATCTGCCCTTTGAGGATGAAAGGGATCTTTTGGGGCGGCTCACCTGGAAGTTTGGCTCTGAAAGGGTAGTTTTGGTGCCCTGGGAGGTGACAGGCTGTGGGGCTGTTGTGCCTGAAGCAGCCTGGCCCTACACACAATGCAGCTAATCTTCAGCTCTTGTGTTTGTGGACGTTTATAGCTAGACAACTGACAATTAATAGCAAGCAACCCAGAAGAAGAATAGACTATGGTGCAAATTTTCTGTGGCTAGAATCGTATGAGAAAGGGCATGAGCTAGGGACTCTGCATGTAAGGGAAATGGTGTTGCTAAGAGAAGAGAAGAATGAATCCAATCAGAAAGTTAACTTTACATGCTGCAGAAATATACAGGGTGTTTCAATTGACACAGGCGCCTGCAGCGCCTCTACACAGGGCAACAAAGGAGGGCATGCATTTGCAAGAGGAGCCCCACACAAGAAGCATCCCTACAAGATGACAGAAACGCACACGCCCTCTCAGCATGCTATGTATATAGAAACAAGAAACAAACGGCTGCATCAATTCACCTGCACACTGTTTGCCTGGGGCGCCGAAGATGGGGAGAGGGCATGCTGGACCGCGCTGGCCAGACTCGAAACAGTGGAAACAATTGACTGCAGCGTTGGGCCTGTTTGCTGCGCTGCCTGCAAGCATACCAGATAAGCTCGTTCAGATACATGTGCATCAGGATGGAAGACATATAAGTTAGGAGGCAAGCTACGCCTATTCCAAGCCCAGCACTGTCCGCAGCTGTGCAAGCACAGAAAGATGCCATTTTATAGGCCTTGAACGCGATCTATTCATCTGCAAGTGAAAGTTCATCTGCAATCAGACCAAAGCCCAATGTAGGGGTTTTTTTTTGATCAAAATATTGCACTGTCTTGCCCGAGAATGCTGTGCACAATGGCATCAAAGGAACCCTCTGCTTGTTGGTCAAATATGCAGAGGGTGACTACATGCAGCGCCAAAGCTTCGCATGCAGCTGGACAGGTATTGTAAAGATAGGCTCACCTGATCCAGCAGCCTCCTGCCAAGCGCCGAAGTGGACGCTGATGTGTAGTGAGCGGGAAGCTGCGCCACAGACGCGGGCATCTGCTGGGAAGCTGCTGCGTACGCAGGCACCTGCACGGCAGCTGCCAGGGGCATGGCGCTGTCCTGTGACGCACCTGCTGTGTCCGCTGTGGTTGCCAGCCCATCCAAAGCGCTCGCTGTGACCGTGCCTGCACCAATTGAAGATCCCTCAATCGGCAGTAAATCGCCAGATATGTTACATTGTTACTTTTGCTGTTTGAGCTGCTGTGGACGGCACAGCACAATGAAAGAATGAAGCAGCAGAAAAGTGGTCAGACAAGATTCAATGTGTTTGTGCTGTTCAAGCTTTGGGGCACTGTTTGGCAACTTGTTGCAGCACAAGACACCTCTGCAGCTAAAATAGCATTAAAATTAAATTAGATCGAACAGAAGAGTTTGCAGAGATTAGAGGGTGATGAAAGAGCTTTGAACGCACCTGATGCGTCAGTGTTGACAGAAGTCTGAGGCAGATCCGTAGGTGCAGTGTTTGTGGCAGAGCCGTAAGGCACAACCGCTGCTATGGGGTTGTAACCTGCAGTCAGCACGCCACGTCAGCCTTTGTGATTAGTAATTCATGGCTGTTCTGTATCTTCTCATGCCTCAGGATTGCACACCAAAGTATGGGAATAACTGCTGTCAAAAGTACTTGGACATGCCATAGGCATCAAGGCAATGCTCTAAGCCGTGTGCATGTGACTCACGACATTCGCCGCATGCCCAAATCGGACCACTACTGACTGCAAGACGATATATTGTTGACTCGTGCTTCACCTCACGCTTGCATTGTTTTGCATGCGCTCATGTCGTGTTTTTCGGATTGAAATTGACAGAGCTGTGGTCCTGCTCTAGAACCACCCGGCTAGCGCTTTAATCTAGTAAATAGGTAATCTACTGCATGATTTAATGCCAGGACCTCATCTAGTACTGGGACTAGGTATCTGGGTAATCTGAAAATTTAATTTATATCTGAAATTTTAATTCTAGGCTTAAAAAACAGATGGAATTATTAGTTAAGACTGGAGCTCACCGTACTGGGAGTGCGGAGTGGCGAAGCCTTGGGTGTTGGAATCGACGCCCAGAGTGCGCACAACATGCTTGGCAACTTCTATGACGGCGTTCTCTCCGGCGCTGCGCGCATTAGTCGACAGCGAGCTCAGCGTGTTAGTCATCGACGTGCCCAGATTAGGCAGCAGGCCCTCTCCGTCAGACTGCAGCGCCCTCGCTGCCGCCTGCATGGTCAGAAATCTGAATTGAAAACTCAGCCTTGCGCATGACGTTATAATCATTCACCAGAAAATTGAGGAGTGTTAAATTCACCGAAAACTTGCAGCAGCTTGTTAGTCTGCCGACCTCACTTCCACTGTCCATAAACCCGCTTCGCTTCAGAATTCATGCCGCAATCTTGGCGGGGCAGTAATTGAAAATACTCATTTGATCCAAGCGCACAAAGCACAAAGCAGCTGTGCAGCAGCTGCAGAAATGCGACTGTTGCGGGCTTCAGAGGTTGCTTGAAAGTATTTACAAAGCAAGTCATGATTCACAGCCTCCTGCAATCTGGATTCCTGATGCACTGCACAAGTCTCAAAGCAATATACTGAAAACCAAATATTATTTCCCCGCTTCTAGCCTTGATTTGATCTGTAACAGCCCCGTCTTGCATCAAGTGAGTGTATTCTACATCCCCCATCTTGCCCTCAGAGAAGCTCTCAGTAAGCTGAATGCTGATGTTCCTGCAGATGGTTGTCATCCCTGATAAGGAAAGGGCCCATTAGAGTTCAACCAAACCCAACGAAATATACAGGCCTGCTGACAGCAATAAACAGAACTCCGCAGCAGGCATTTTGGCACTGTCGAGCCAAACTGCAGCACCAAGCGGCGCGCATGGAAAGTCTTGCAAAGCAAAAATACACTGCTCCATAATTGCCACAGAATCAATCCCCTCCGAAGGAGCAATCACGGGGGCAGCACAGCCATGAGGCCAGCGTGTCTGAAAAGTTTATGCACACATATGTCGAGCATCCTAGCATTTCCATTCCATGACGGTGTGGGAATTTTCCCTGGACGCCCGCAAAGTCATCACCCCACCCATAGCGGAATTCCATGGTGTTTGCGTTCACAATTCTGTTCTTCCCCCTGATGATCTTGTAAAACGTCATGAGGATGCTCAGAGCTGGTGCAGGGAGGGGGCCGGCACCTGCCCAGATCCAACCCTTCAAAACCCCTCACCACAGCATTTCAAAGCCCTAGAAGCCCCTTCAACACCCCTGAACCCTATTTGTCATGTGTTCATGGCATCTGCAGGGAGCGTGCCGGCACCTGCCCGGTCCCGGGACAAAAGTCCAAAGCCCTAGATTCAACACCCCTAGACCGTATTAGTCATCAGTCATGCATTCAGGTCATGTGCAGGGGGAGCGGGCCGGCACCTGCCCGTCGCCGGCGGCCGCGAGGCGGCGGCCGCCGGCCCCGGACAGGAGCCCGGCGACCGCCCCTTGCACGCTTGCGGCCGCGTCGCGCGCCGTCTGGGTCGCGTCAAATTGCTTCACCACCGCAGAATCCTTCTGCGCCGCGGCCGCCGCCGCCGCCGCATTGCCGGGGGCCGCCAAGACCGCCTCCCAGTCTGCATGCGTGGCACGATGAGCGTTTAGATGGTGTTTGTTAAATCCTAGGAGCATTGTGATTGAGTCAAAAAGTCAAAGGGCAAGGTGAGGAGCCCATTGTTCGGTGACAATAGACTTTTTGAACCTGGGAGCGTGCCTCCTTGTATGCAGTCCCCGAGATGACATGAATCACGGCCTTTATCATATCCCAAGCACACCCGCATGTCTACCAAACCAGGAAATCCCAAACTTCAACCAGCGAGGCACCAACAGTGAGATAATCCCCAACACCGAGCCTTTATCAGCCAAAGCACTGGCAGACAGCCTATTACTGACAGAGCTCCAAGGGACTGCGCACCGATGGGACCGGAGGTGGAAGAGGGCTGCGTCTGCGCAGTGAAGGGCAGAGCGGTGGCGATCGCATTGTGGCTGACACTCGATACCAGCTGCTGCAGTGCTGACAGGGTTGTGCCTCCTGTCACCTGCTCCTGCGCCGGCGCCGGAGCCTGCCCAGCACATGACAGGTGAGCGTGGCATTCGTCTTTGAGCAATAAACTCGGAATAATTTTGGCAGAAAAATGGTGATGCTGCACGCTAGAGAGCATTGCCCCACAAACTTGCCATGCCACGCAATGAAACTCTGCCTGAAGGAAAAATTCAAAACTGCATAGTCGGTCCATGCTACAGAACAATTCATTCAGGATCTGCTTCAGTGCTGCTGAGCATATGCATGTGCTTCAAATCATGCACGACAGCAACCTGGTTATGCGCTCATATTCAGGTTTTTGTATTAAAAATTGTTCTTCAAATTCAATTTCAGAATAAAAAGAGGCAAGGCAAGTAGCGCGCACCAGGGCCGGTGTCTCGGTATCGGATGCGTGCAGCGCCTGAAGTGCAGCCACCTCGGTGTTGGCAGCTTCCAGAACGTGCAGAGCTGCCGCCTGCACGGCAGGGTCCGTCGCCACATTGCTCATGACATCGCCAAAGTTCGCCTGCAACATGTAGCATGTCGTGAGCAGGGTGTGGCAATTATCCTATAAGTGAGTGGCAGCAGGGTGGAAAAAGCACGTCGGGCAAGAGATGCTTTTTCATTGCCCTCAAAGCAATCTTGCGCAAGCTTTCACAGATTGATTGGCTTGTGCATCCCAGCATTTCAGACAGTATACTGCGCCCTTTCAAAATTTATTTCGTCATATTTACACTGTTTGCTCCTCCAAGCGCAGGAAGAGCTGGCAAGCCGATCCTTTGCTAAGCTATCAGCATGAGCGCATGTTAAGCTCTTGTTGTATGCATGGGGAAATCAATGCTTGCCTGCGCGAGACGGCGGCCGGAGAAAAGGCTGCCGAGGCTGGTGCCGAAGCTCATGAGCGCTGTTTCGCTGATGACGGTCTGCGCCAAACTGCGCGCGGCCGTCACAGTTGCCGGGTCGGCCACCGCCGCCGCCACCGTCTCCTCGGCAGCACCGCTCAGGCCCTGCAAGATGTGAACATGAAATTTCAAGAATGGCCTGCGGCTAAGTGATGACACCTTTCCTTAGATTCTTCGGGTGACTCTATAGACATTTAAGCTCACCTACCACTACATCAGCTCGTGGCAGCCGGCACCTGGCGGTCAGAAATAGTTTGAAAGTTATTTGTTGATAATCATTAGTAATATACTGCAGCACCTGACTGCCCATGCGTAAACAGTTGCATCAAAACCTCTCTTTGTTTGCTGCTTTACTGGGAAAGTCTCGGAATGGCAATGGGAGCACCAGCGTTCCAGGAGATTTGCCTGGTGGAAACTATCTCTGCAGAGAAAAGTTACACTGTTGTTGCAGGGTGATAGGGTTCAGGGTCGCAGGTTTTTTATTGGTAATAGTAGCGCACCAGTGCGACGGCGTTCCATGAGTTGCCGGCGGCGGCTGCCGCGGCTTGGAGAACGGGCACAACGGCCGATTGCACGGCGGTATCCTGAACGAGCGCTGCAAAATTCAGATTGGACGCTGCTGTAGACAGGGACGCAGGCAGCGAGGAGCCGAAGGCCGTGATGGCGGCTGCGCGCACGGCGCCCGCCAGCTGCGTGGCAGCTGCCACGGAGGCCTTGTCGGCCACCGCCAGGTCGATCACCTTCACGGCGGCTGCCGCGTCCTGTTTCACAACAGCATGCAACCCTTGAGAACCCTGCTGCATTGATGGTCAGCGCTACTGAAGTGCAAAGGGCGTTTTGCAAGCACAGGCACAGGCAGATTGCTCCTGTTGTGAAGCTAGGGCATATCAACAGCCAAGCAGGCGTGCGCAATAAAGCATTACGATTCCAGACTTACACCGCAAACATTTTTGCCCAATATTGCAGTGGTAGGCAGCACATGATCCAGACTCCTTTGCTATACTTGCAAAAGAAGCCGCTGCAGGTCTGCACGATATATGGCCGGCAATGAATCAACTTGAATCTTGAGAAATAATATGGGAAGCTTGAGAGATCCTGGGAGCTGACCTTGGGAGCAGAGGTCCAGTAGGCGCCTGAAGCAGCGGAAGCAGCCTTCACAAGGCTCACAGCTGCGCTCTGCACGCTAGTGTCCTTGGCAACTGTTGCCGCCACTGTGTCCAGGGTGGTTGACTGCGCAGCAGGCAAATTGCGGGTCAGCAGATGATACGTCATAAAATACCAGCTCGTACCAGTGTTCAGGCACACCAAGACTGCAACGTCCCCAGCGATCCCTTTTTTTCTTTCTTTTTTCCAAATTAAGAAGCTGTAAATCATGCTCGCAAGCATACCGCAAGTCAAAAGGATGTATGGGACTATCCGCCTCCCCTGTTCACTTCACACCGACAAGCCTTGGTGTCTTGTCTTTGCTGCTTTCCAAAAGGGGGTGCGACTGTTGCTTGTTTGGCTGCATCATCTTTGAAATAGAAGTCTTTGAAATAGGAAAAAGAAGGTGAGGGCGCATGTCAGTTCGCCATAGATTTGTCAGGCGGTCATCCCTCACACGCAGTTGTGCTTGCAGTCCCGGATCGGCCAAACATGTGACTGTCAATGTCGAGTTCAAATTCGAATTTCCTCTGAGTTCAAGGGCGCACATCAAGCTGCTGCAGGCGGCGTCCGTTGAGCAGGTTGATAGCGACGCCTGTGAGTCCCCCAAGGCTTTGCTCTGCGCTTGCGCCGCGGCCCGCGTTGAAGTTGGATCCGTCCGAGCCGCCGGCCGGCACGGCCTGACCGGCTGACGCCATCGGCTGCGCGCTGTAGCCACTGGCGGCCGCTGCACCAAACATGCATATAAATTTTAGCACGGATATCTCTTGCATAAATTACTAGAGTTTGAACCAGTGAGCAGGCTGCGTCTGCTCTGAAAAGGAGGTGTTCAGCTGCGCTCACAGTTACTGTGGCGATCAGGAATTGCATGCACATGTACTGATCTTATAGTATCTTCAAGGAAAAGTGCAGCACCACCCTGAGATACTTTTGATCCTTACGTGTGCACAAGCTCACCCCACCATTTCAGAAATTATTTTACACACAATAGGGATACAAAGGATTCCATGCTCCTGCAAAGGGCTGATTGGACCAGGCAGCTACCTGTATCGGAGGCAGATGGTGTCAGGCTACCGGCGCTGCTTCCATAGCCGCCGGCCGGCACCGCCTGGCCGGCTGACGCCATCGGCTGCACGCTGTAGCCAGTGGCGGCCGCTGCACCAAAGAATGCACATCAGTATTGGCTCAGGCCTTTGCTTTTGCATCGAGATAGGAGCTCTGAAGCTCAGCTGACAGTAGTCGTGGCGATGTTGGTCTGCAAATTATATGCACACTGGGGTCAAGAACTGCTCACGGTACTGTGCGGTGCAAGGCCCAAAAAGCCTGACATCGTGAACTGTGCACAGTCAACATGCCAGTGCTTGGAGAACAATCAAGTTGCAAAAACATGAAAAGTCTGCTGCTGAGAACAATTCTTGACATGTTAGCTACCTGCGTTGGAGGCAGATGGTGTCAGGCCATCTGTACTGCTTCCATAGCCGCCGGCACTGCCGCCGTTGTAAGCGTTGTCGGCTGAGGCAAAGGGCTGCGCTCCGTTCAGGGATGCACCGGACGCCGGCTGCGACGGCTGCGCGGCGGCGGCCGAGGATGAGTAATCGGCGCCAAAGCTTCCGTCGGCGGCGTTGCCAGAACTGGCGCCATAGTTTGAAGCGGCAGCCATCGGCTGAGAGGAGCGCAGCGCTGTGGGCCCGGTGGCTTCTGTGATTGTGTTGGCCAGATGCTGCAGGGCGGCCAGGGGCGTTGTCTGCGCCTGTCCGAACATTTATGCATGCAGTTTAGCATCTTCATCTCAAAAATAATGGCAGGGGAAATTGCTTGCATTGACTCTATATGCGAGCGCCAAACCAGAAAGGAAGGGCTGCCTCCCTCTGCTAAAAAATGTAATGTACTACTGGAACATAATGTGTCACCCAATAAGTAACAGCCAACAATGGTGTCTCAAAGTGCAGGAGACAGGATCAGATTGGTGCACTCCCAGGATATGATTGGCTCAGTGTGGGGAGGCTGCACAGAGGTCAAGGCTTTTGCGCAACGGGCAATTTGACAGGAATGTTTGCTGTGGATGTAATTACCTGGTTGATGTCGAGTGGGGCGGCCTCCTGGACTGGCTGGGGCGGAGAAATCTGCACAGCACAGCCCACAATCATGAGATCACTATAATGATTTTAACATCTTGTGCTCCCTCTCCTCAAGAAAAACATTGAGCATGCATGACCCTGTTCCTGCCTGAAGAACTCTGGGGCAGGACTCTCATTGCTTCACACTCAAAGCAAAGCAGGTACAAACATTTCATTTTCCAAACAGAGATGAACGAGGAGTATGCACCACGCATGACGCATGCTCCTCTCTACAGGACTTCAGGGCAGGTCTTGCTCGTCTCCAACCCCTTGAACTTCAAGATTATCAACTTAATAGTGCCTTTCCACAAGGAGAAAATAAGTCTGTTAGTAGCAATAATATTAATGAATTACCGAATTAATGTTGGGAGAGAAGGAGGGAACGCACCATGCCGGCTGCGTCCTGAAGCTTGCGGCCGGCGAGTGCGCCCGCGCCGCCACCAGAGAGCACGTTGGGCATTTGAGGCACATTAAAGCTCACAATCTCCCGGTTGGCAGGCAGCGCCGGCTACAGAGCACACCCCACACTTGTCAGCAATGCACCTTGCTCGCATGCAAAAAAGACAGGAAAAGTAGGTTGGGATTCTTGTCCCTCTGTCTGGCTTCTGCAGTGCTTCTTTTGTAACCCTTGCGCATCTATCCAGAGAGACATAATATTATAAATCAATATCAGCAATCATGCAGGTGTCAGGTCAGAGTTCCCAATTAGACAGACTTTCGCTATGATCAATGCCACTCGTGCCGTTCCAATCTCTTTAGCCATGAAAGACCATTCTCTTTGCGCAAGGTCTTTGACAGGGCTATGGTGTCAATTCCAGGGCATGAACCTGATCACAGCTACAGCGTTCACACCCCACCTGGGTGAATTGGTTGGCGGCAGGGATTTCGCTGGAGGCCGCAGCGCCGGTCTGCTGCTGCAGGGACGACCCGGCTTGCTTGCCGAAGCTGCTCGTGACCTGCTGCACGATGTTGCCGATAGAATTCTCCATGGCTGTGTTGTAAGGGGTCAGCGGGGATGCCTGAGAGGCAGTCTGGTATGTCTTGCCGGAAACCACCCCGGACTGATCGGCTGCCGCGGCGGCAGAGGGCGTTCCTGTCTGCAGGCTGCTGGTCTGCGTGCGGCCGACAAGCGGCTGCGCAGAGATACCTGCACGCATTTTCGAAATCGAACTTTCAAATTTGAAAATTTAAAACACCCGATTTTTTAATCTTGAAAATGCTTGCGCAGCGATTGGTGGCGACAGCTTGCGAGCAGGTCAGCAGAGGACACATGCATTCACAGATCTGACAACTCAGAGACAAATATAAAAAAGTTTGAGGAAAAGTCATGGTGACTCACCGGCTGTCTGGCTGGACGCGGCCTGGCCGCCCTGCTGCGCGCCGTTCGCGAAGCCGGCCAGAAACTGCTGGGCAGCTGCCGCCAGGTCAGTGCTCTGCGCGGTAACACTC
>JADEYI010000371.1_pt1 | contig 67189 bp, 110 predicted proteins | sample 8542331 | NCBI WGS metagenome assembly JADEYI01 (sample SAMN16510988, study PRJNA670497) | mine drainage metagenome | isolation source: biofilm near Copperflume 1 | place: Germany: Marsberg coppermine Kilianstollen | collected 2018-02 | reverse complement strand
GAGTGGCAGGCTGCTGCGGCGTGCTAGCAGGCGTCTCCCACTCCATGGGTGTCGCTGCGGGGCGGCGGGGCGGTGCGGTCTGCGCATCGATGTCCATGTCTGCCTGTGTCAGGCTCACTGCTGGAAAGATTTCTGCACCTCGGGGAGGAGTGCAGTCCATCGGAGCGGCCGGCTGTGTGTCGCGAGCACGCATGAACCACGCGCCGGGCCGCTGCGGCCTGCTGGCTGCTGTGGCACCCAGGCCTGCGCGATCGTCTCCGGGAGCGCGGCTGGCCTGTACACGGGCCTCGAGCTGCCGCAGCTGCGGGCTAGGTGCGGGCTGCGCCGGATGTGCCGCGCGCGCGCGGGCCTGTGTGGAGCGCTGGTGCTGGCGTTGGTGAATCGGGCAAGGGCGGAGCGGCGGTGGGGCTGCGGGCAGCTGTTGCCGCTGCTGAGCCTGGGAAGAAGCTGGCTGGCTTGGCTGCCGCATCCACTCCGGCCGAGTGATGTCGATCGTCGATGAAGGACCGCTTTGGCAAGCGGGCGAGGTGCATCATAGTTCGGCGTCTGGATATAGGCCAGGCAGGCCTTACCACTGCCAACCAGAGGGCCGCCGGAGGTGAGTGTCCGGGCAGATCGCCCACGAATTCGCCGCGAACGACGTATGTGTCGCTAGGGCAGCCGGCGCACTCGAGGAGAGTCTGCGTGAGGCCCTCTGTGCAGTACTCGTACGGCAGCCTGTGCATGATGATGCAGGAGTGCTGGCAGTAACAGCGGCCCGCCGTCAGCTGCACCGGCACAGTGACATCCCCCCCACCGGGCAAGGCTCGCAGCCTGACCAGCTGATCCTCAGCTGCTGCATGCCGCGCTGCAGCCGCCTCTGGGACCGTGTCGAACCAGAGCTCCAGCCGGCTGTCTGCCGCGCCGGACGACACCACGGGGTTGATGCCGGTGATCTGCACCGGTCCGAAGTGGGCCATCAAGGCTCTGGTGACCTGCGCCTCAAGATCCAAGCGCCGCGGGCTGCCGTAAGGCACCTCCTCTGTGAGCTCCAGGTGGCCCAGGTCAGCCACCAGAAGTCAACTGAGGGTCAAAGCTGACCCCGTATTCTGTCATCTGACTGGCATGCATTCATGAATGGCTGAACTCAGTGCAGCACAACGATAAGTCTGGCTCACTGTCGCCCCAGCGGCGCAGCCGCGGCCGGAGAGGCCTTGGCCGGGTTGTGCGCAGCGCGTGGGCATCGAGAGCCCGCTGGGGATCTGACTGCCATGGCCTGCTGGTCTGCATGGCCAGCCGGCGACAAGAGGCGGCAGCGGCACGGGTCCCCGGGCGGAAGCGGCAGCGGCGCGGCAGCGGCGGCGGCAGCGGCAGCAGCTGGGGCGTTGGGGCTCTCTTCGGGGGCTCTGACGCTCACTCTGACAGCCCCCTACTAAGGATCCTGACAACCCCTCGGGAGGCCTCTCACTGGAGGCTGTAGGCTGTCGTTGCTGTCTTTACAGCTTTGGCTGGGCCGAGAGAGAGGCGCTGAGATTCACTAGCCCAATGCCGCCGTCATTTCCCGCGCGGGAGCAGGTGGCCCTCCCTGGGAAGAGTGATGCTGCGCTGCCTGCCACTGGCCTGTTCGCCGCGACGAAGGTGTGGATGGCTCTGCAAAGCCCGCTCCAGCAGCTCCTGCGGCACTGGCACGAAGGTGGCATGGTAGGTGACCATGGACGCCAGCACCTGCTTGGCGACGTACGCCCGGCCCAGCATGCTGAGGCGGAACCCGGACCAGCGCGCGATGCGGGCCTCCACCTCCGTGACGATGGCTGTGTGGAAGGCTGTGGCCGCAGCTGCTGGCTGGTTGGACAGAGGAATGCCCAGGTGCTTGACGCTCCCGCCTGGCGCCGCGAAAGTGATCCCTGTGACCGGATCTGGCCCGGTCACGTGGCTGAGGCTGCCCAGGGCCAGCGCCTGACTCTTGCTGCGCTGCAACCTTGCACCCGTGGCTGCGCAGTGCAGGCCCACGCTGGAGTCCAGAACTTTCTGGGCGTCGTTGGTAGGGGTAATTACTATACAGTATAGTAATTACCCCTAGTTGCTGGGGCTCCTCACGTGCACTATCATGTCGTCGGCATGCTGGTGCATGACTGGTGCTGGCTGCCCGGAAGGAAGCCTGATGGGCTGGAAGACCTGCTGCTGCGCGAGGAGCCTGGCATGTACTGCCATTGGCTGCGCCGCAAGCACGAAGAGGAGCGGCGACAGCGGGCTGCACTGGAAGACGCCTGCGTCCACTGGGAAGGCATCGGTGTGCTAGCCGTTGAAGGCGACGCGCGCTGTCGTGCCGGAGTGCAAGAGGTGCACCCAGCGCTGCGCTCCGGGCCCAACGCCGACTGCTGCTATGCCCTAAGTAGACGGTCGTATAAGTACACACGATTGTGTACAGCTATCTCAGTATGCAGGATGCGGAACCTTTCTGTGGCGTTGCTGTGGAAGACGTGATTGTCGAGGTGTGGGCTACGGGTTTTGAGCATGGATTGCGACTAGGTATGCATAGATGTCTGGCTGTTGAGTCTGAGAGGTGTGAGCTCTTTTTGCAAGTCTCTTTGGAGTCGCAGCACAATCCTGCCAGATACTTTGCATGAAAATCATGAGCGTAACCGAGTACATGGGCACTACAACCATACAATCGGTATGAGTGGGGGTAAGCTTTTGATTTCAGTTTGCAGCAAATACCTGGATATGAAGATTCCTGAATGCCTGTAATCATTCCTACGTTAGAGTAGTCATCACAACCGAGCTTACAAAGAACAGCATAAATATTCCGTCTCCCAGACGTTCGCAATTGTGCACCTGCTAGGCCTAGGCACTCCTGAAAGTTTTAATTAGCAGGAACTGGGTATAACCCTATGATTTTTCAATCACTTCCATTAGCACGTATCCTAGAGTTTACCCTCACTACAGAGTGGGATAACCATCATTCGCTTTTCTTCTTTGCGACACTCACGCAATGCAGAGACCTCAACATCTTATTTCTCAGCTGGAAGAGTTCAGTAGCCCGCTGTGCCAAGCTGGTACTGGCCGCAGTGCTGCCAGCTTGTCTCTCATTGGCTGCTTCTTGGTCCTCGCTGTCCACAGCAGCCTTCGCCCCAGTCTGCGCCAGCTCAATTACCTTCTCCTCCACAGTTCCCTGACGCACACCAGTTGCCCAATAGTGTCACAGCTGCAACTTAACCTCTTTCAGCTTTGCAGTGTCCAACTATTGCAGCAGGAATCACGAAGGCTCACCCTCATCACCAGTGTCTCCACTTGCACGATTGCCTTTGCACCCATCCTATGTGCCCTGGCCACGACCTGCTGCTCCAGGCTGGCATCTACAAGGGGCTCCATGAGGAACACGTAGGACACAAAAGACAGGTCCAGTCCCACCGAGCCCGTCTCGTCCATCAGCAGCACAGTGACACCATCCCACGACTGCAGACATCCACAGCTTGTTTACATTTGTAATTCTTGATGCGTTAGTTTCTTGTAGCAAAAGAGGACTTTTGCACATTCAAGGCAGCTTGCCGTGCAGGACTATAAAGGAGGGAGGTTGCAAGCCAACCTTGAAATGGTTGAGAGCGCGGGCCTTCTCATCCGGTTTCATTTTGCCCTTGAGCACTGCCACTCCAATGCCGTGCTCTGTCAGCTGCTGCTCGATGAGAAATAGGTGGTGCCAAAACTGGGTGAACACAATCGCCTTCGTCCGAGGGCCGTGTTCAGGTGACACGCCCACCTGCATGACAACCACATCGCAGACATCACCCTTATTGCACTCATGACACAGACCGCAGTGGACATCCTGAGTTCCTCGCCACATACCCTGCCATCGCTGGAAGTCTTCGACTGTGGAGCTGCGCCGATGCTGACGAGCCTCTGCAGCAGGTGCATGCACTTGCTGGAGTTCGTGTTCTGCCAGGTCGCGCTCCATTGGCCGCCGCTGATCCCCAGCGCTCCCTGCATGCATGCACACAGTTCAGGACGGCATGAAGCTTGCATAGCTGGTGGGAACTGCTTCCTTCAGATTCTTTTCGGAGACAGGGGGAGGACAAGTGGTTGCACACACCTCCTGCGTATAGCTGGGCTGCCACTCGATCACATCGATGGGCACCTCCCACTTGGGGTTGGGGTTGTTGGCACGGCGATCCGGGTCCTCCACGCTCTGCATCCTGTACGGCTCCTTGCACAGCGGGCACTCCGTCCTGCGTGGAGCAGCAGTTACTAACGACCACCCAACAGACAGCTTGGTCCTAGCAAGGCCCCTGTCAACGGGATACAGGACCAGCACAGATGGGGCACGTGCCTGTCAGGAGCAGCGCAGTCCACGCAGAGAAGGTGGGCGCATGGGGCGACAAGGGGCATGCGCGCAAAGGTGCTGCAGATCTGGCACGCGCTTCCGTTGCGCAGCGCCTCCTCAATGTGCGCCAGCGGGTGATCCGCGTCAACCCATGGTGGGTTTTCCGCATCCACTGCATAGCACAGGAATGATACATGCTCGGATCACTGCAAACAGTTGACATCTGGCACAACTATAGGACACACGGTGGCCCAGCTAAAGATATAGCATCAAAAGCTGTCATGGTCACTCAGTATGTCACCATAATGGGTGCACTTATTTTCTGCCCACCCGTGAAATGACCCAATCGCTCCGACATCAGCTCCAGGGTCTCCTTCAGATCTTCCTCCTTGATACTCAAGTTGCAGTTGCCCGCCACGCAGCACGACATCCTGCCATGCGCACCCAGTGGTCATATCAGCTCCGATCAAAGAACAGAAAATAACTCGAGACAGCTAAATAAGAATTAAACAAAAATTTTGCCGCATGAGCCCAAGAATAATGACATCGTCCCACCTGACGTTCTTAAGCATTTCCTGGCCCCACTTGGAATTGCGCAGCGACAGAAGACTCTCAATGTGATCTTCGTCACCCCAGTCGCCCAGCAGCAGGTTCTTCTTCACCACTTCAATCAGCTCGTTGTAGCTCAGGGCGTGCTCTGGTGCAAAGTCCAGCACTGTGACCTGGCAGGCATGAATGCAATGCTTCAAGCCTGACCACAGCACCACCAGCACAAACAGGTCATCCCAGTAAAGACTGGGACGCAAAGACACTAGTTGACAGCTTTTGATGATAGCAGTGTCTTGGAACAGGATAACAGGTATGAGCACACCTTTCTGAAGCACTTGGTCATGGTGATGAGGTCCTCTTTGGATGCACGGATGGTTGTGTGCCTCAACAAATCTACCAACCGCACACGGCCATCTATTTGATGCGCTTCAAAGGGCCGTTGCACAGCGTCCTGCATGCAAAAAGGAATGCTTGTCTGTTTGCACAGGGTGTTGCAATTGGCAAGCATGCGCAATCAGCAGTAAAGTGAGATTATGAACCCACCTCCCAAATCTTGCGTTGCGTGCCATAGGGCTCGTGGCCCAGGAATGCGAGCAGGGGCTGCAGGTGAGCCACATGCGATGTGGGAGTGTTGGGCGTAGGGGTGCCTGAGCACAGAGTAAATCCATCACCAGTCTGCTGCTGCTGCCGAAGCTGTTCCATGGAAAAGGCGAGCAGGACAACTCACGTGACATGTGACATGACCAGAACACCAAAGGAACGCAGCAGATGTCCTGGAAATAAGCAGATGGGTCGGCAAGCACAGCAAGCGTGCCTGTCATGACCCAGCGCCTTTCAGCGCGCAAGGAGACAGCCATCTGCAGCTTGCTTGTCATTCCCAGGCTGGCGCCCAGCATGTGGCCCTCGTCTAGTATGATGCGCAGCCAATGTATCTGCACGCATGCTGAACTCTTTTCAGGAAAATGTTCAGCTGGCAAATTTTGAGGTATGCCAGTGGCTTGCTGACAAAATACCACTGTACACATGCAGTACTGCTGCTGGAGCAATCAATGGGAGCATGATACAGTAAGTGCATATCAGAGGTTGACAATGGTCCACCTGTGCTAATGCAGACTGCTTGCCCAGGGACCCTTCTAAGCTCAGGCGCTGAAAAGTCGTGATCACAATGTCATACTTCCAAGCGATGTCAAGGGCGGCCAGGGGGTCGGCATCCAGTCTGGTGTCCAGAACCTTCACCCTCACCGCATTCGCAGTGTGCATTTTGATCTGTGAATGGAAACAAAAGATATTCAACCTGCAAAGTGACCTCAGATCGCAAGAGGCGTGCAATAAAGTAAGTCACACATGCCTGCTTATAGAGAAGCTTTGCATCCGGGTTACCTGATCCATCCAATGCTGAATGAGCGTTGAGGGGACCACCAGCAAGGTAGCACTGGACAGGTAGATGCGATGCTGCTTTCTGTTTCCTCCTGTGGTAAGCACCAACTGTTCAATCGCATACACTGCCGTAGCAGAAGAGATATGGGCAATACTTTTTTAGTCGCAGAATGGAGATCGCATGTACAGTAAACGCACCATTTGGAACAGATGGTGCCTTGCCCAGGGCGCTTCTGTCGGCCACAACCTTCAGGGCTGCCCTGTCCAGGTGGAGCAGCTCCAAGCTGTAGGGCTGCTGCCACAGAACGCCTGAACTGCTCTTCCCCTTGCGCTTGCCCTTCTGCTTGCCCTTCTGCATCTTGCCAGGGGCCGACTCTTTCTCGAAGCCCAACTCTTCCAGCATGTTGGCCACATTCTGCGCTACCTCTGGCTCCCCCCACTTCCTTGGAGGAATCTGTAGCAATTACACAAGCTCACTTCGCACATGCTGCAACAACCCTAGCCCCATAGTTAATGTTGTGGGGACCAGTCTGATGGAGCATGTGGTTCAGACAAGGCCAATAAAGATGCATGCACACCTGGTAACCACGCATTCTATGTATAAAGTAAGAAAGAAAATGACTCGCCTTGATGCCTGCCAGCAGGGTGTCATGGTCATGACGTTTGTGTGCAAGCCAGGGCAGCACATGGCGAATGTGCCAGACCTCCAGGTGCTTCTCTGCCATGCGCTGAAAGTACTCAACATTGGCCTGCTGCCCCTGGGGTTCCCCTGGCTGCACATAGCCCTCGTGCTCTGAGTACCGGGTGACTTCATGTGCTTGCTCCTCCTCCACATCGCAGGATGCAATCTCGGGGTCGGGATGCATTGTGCATATCCAGCGTTTCTCCTCGGGTTTCTGCCATGAGCCCAACAATGTCATTGATCCTCCCAATGACGTCCAGGAGGCTGCGTTACGGGTACATGGCACATCAGCAAACAAATGCTGAGATGCCGTGTCGGCTGAGAGATGCGTCACCTTGTGGCCAATGGGCATGGCTCGCCACTTCTTGCAGAGATCGCACTTCACCCAGAACGATTCGTCCGCCACCGCGGCATCCTGCACCCCTTCCTGCAGCAGCCGGTGCTGGTACAGGAATTTCTCCAGCACAGGCTGTCCGCCAGCGCTGCTGTCGCACACCTTCTGCCGTTTCCTACTGTGTCCTGCCTCAACCCACGAGCTGCTGTCGCCCTCCTGAGCAGCTGCTGCAGGCTCTTGTGATGAGCTGCGCTTCCCTTTGTCGCTGCAGGCGCTAGAAGGGCGCAAGCAACAAGGGGCTGTGGTGATGCTGGGGACGGCAGCTGCAGCCCCGCTGGCAGTGGAGGTGGCTGATGGCATGGAAGCGACGCTGTCCTGTCTGGCTTTGGCCTCTGAACTGTGCCGAGAGTGTCGCACTGCTCCAGCAGAGGGAGCCCTCCCCTGGGAACAACAGTACAATATGGGCTACCCACTCTCTACTCTTAGTGTTTCTGAGGGAGGCGCCACTAGCCCCTTGGACAAAAAAGTTGGAAATGCACGCCAGGAGTGTTTCCTGGCCGGTGTCATGGTTCAACTGCGGCTCACCATTGAGGCATGCGCAGGCATGGTGTAGAAGGCAGTGCGCTTGCCGTCTTTGTCACGGGCCGCGGTCACTGTTGCATCCACCGGGGCCTGCGGCACACTGCCCTTTGTTCTGAGGATCAGGGCGAGCGCAGTGATCGTCTTTCCTAGCCCCTGCACATGCACAAAGGCGTTCATTGCACACAACGGGAGGGGACAGCATGCAGGTTCTGTGTCGTATATACCAGTGTCACCGCATGCGATAATGCGAATAATGCGATATATAATTGCATGCGAGCATTATATAGCATTTTATTTTTGGGCCAGTAGAATGCGATAAAATGCGATCCTCTCAAAAGTGCTTTTTGGGGGCCTTTAGAGTCCCTTTGAGGACTTACTCCATCCCCAAGCCTGTCCACACTGAGAAAAAACATTCCAAAAGAGTTTTACTTTGGTTTTTCAGGAAAAACCTTCTATTTACCTGGCTATACCTACGTTTTGCCCAATAAAACAATGGCAAAACTGTTCCAAACGCATTTTATCGCATTTTTATCGCATTTTATTTTTCGCCAGTAATGCTAGCATTTTATCGCATTATATTTTGAGAATGATCGCATGCGGTGACCCTGGTATATACAGTAGCGGGAAAAACAGGTCCACACCGGCTCATCGCAGAAGAAGCCGCCCCTGAGGTCCCTCACATCTGGCGGTGCCTCGATTCGGATGCCGCCTGAAGCCGCACATCCCCAAAGTGGAACGCCGTCCTCTGTGGGGAAGGGCCTCCAAGTGGGGTTGGGCAAGAGCCCTGCCTCCTTCTCGCGCTCCAGCATCCATCGAAGTGCACATCTCTGTAGGAACATGCAATGGCATACCTGAGTAACCCTTGCTGTTACCGCGCGCGTAGCTTTTCTGCCCACGTGACTGTCCTTCACACTTTCTCAGGAAATTGCTCATCACAATATCTGCATGTGTGGCAAAAGGCACACCCAGGGTATGGAGTAAGGTGCAGACCTGATGGGGGAACAGCGACAGGCGCAGGAAGGGCGCTGCTTCGCTACAGACGGCGCGGAAGAGTCGACAGGTGCAGCTGAGCGCGCAAATGTCTGTGGTGTCCAAATGTCCCACGACATCCTGTAGAATGTCCGCAGACAGGTGCGCCACCGTCAACCTGAAGAACGACACACACTGTGAAGCGGAGGTCACAAGACCCCATGATTGCAAAGGCCTGCAGATTTTTCCAGTGATGAGGCTGATATCGACATGGCGCACCCTTCCGTATATGCTGGCATGGCCACATGGGGAAGCACTGGGTCGCTGAAAGGGCTGCGCAGCTCTGAGAAGCACGACGCCATGCTGCGGTGCAGGGCAGCGACATGAGCCGGCAGCATAAGTCAACACAACCTTGGTGCCACACCTGTCAAAGTCATGTGTGCAAGTTTGAACGCTGGCAGCCTCATGCTGTGAATTATGTCATCAGGAAGCTCACCTGAATGGCTTGTCTCTGGTGCAGAGCTTTGCTTCATCACACCCATTAGCTGTGTCGGGTGCAGAGCCGCTTATCCAGGCCTCTGTTACTGGATGAAGCCGGGAAAACACCGTTGCCGCAGCATTGCTGCGTTTCCAAGATTGCAGTCCGTTCCATACACTGCAAAAAGGTGTAGCAGTGAGGAATGTGTCCTGGTAATCTAGTAGACAAAACTTCAGCGCCAGGAAGGTACATACCAAATATGTACCTGCTGTGAAAGTGGACATCAATCCTGGCCACGACGTTATCTCCGTCCACGGAAAGCACAAGGCCTCTGACAGCAATCTGCCTGTTTGCCACCTGAATTTTGCAAGAATGAGTATGCATACCCTACCTTGCCTGAGGTCAGTCCGCTACAGACAATTCCCAACCACCATATCTTACCAGCTTTCCAAGGGCTTGCAAGAGTGTGGTTGATCTTCTCAAAGTGCCACAATCCTCCCCGTCCAACAGTTTTGTCCTGTTCAAGGACACGTGAGAAGGTGGTGGTTTCTTGTTCTCGAGATTACCAATGACCTATGATACTTCCATTAGCATCAATTACGCCATTGAAGCATGCGCACCCATCCCAACGCCGCAATGAGGATTGTTTCTCGTTGATGGTGAGCTCCAATGTGTCATCAACTTCAACATGGGCACCCTGATCTCGCAGCAAACGCAATATCAGATACCCTGACAGGTGCCAGTCTTGCATGGTCTCATACACTCAATGAAATGGCATCGCAATATTGTCTATCGCTTCTGCAACATTGCAGATGGCTGGAGATGAAGGCACGTGCACGAGGGGCCATCAGCTCAAAGAGGGCAATGACCCAACAGCTCAAGATTGGAGTCCACAGATGTAGCAGAAAGTTCTAGGAATTATTTCAGAGCGTTAAATCTTTATAGCTATATACCAAGAGGTTGCCGGAGTCTAAGACGGGCTGATATACATTTGCAACCTCTGAACAAGACCTATGGAAGGGCAGGGAAGATGCCTTTACGAGGTGCTGCCTGATTCTCAAAAAGATCCATTCACATCGGAGGGCTTGTTTGTGGCATGCGTGTCCACTTCTTGTGCCATTCTCACTGGCGCAAAAGATTGAAGAGAACGTGATGGGAACGTGTGTTTACAGGTATTGGGCATTGACAAAGACGCCAGTCAGGTACGGATGGCCAATCTTAAATATCAGAGGAGCTGGGGCAACAGATTCGCAAGTCCAAGACTCTGAAAGGAGAGCTGATTGTGAGAGGCTTGCTGCTGTACAGGAGGACATAAAGAAGGCCTTTCGAAAGCTTGCGCTTAAACTGCACCCCGATAAAAATCCTGGTGATGAGGTGTGTTCCTGCACAATGCTAGACGCCTCGTTGATCGTTGCAAGAATTCTTGGACCATAGGCTTAGCACAAAGGTGTGTGCAGGAGGCTAGCTCAAAGTTTCAGTCATTGCAGCGCATCTACACCGTCTTGAGCGATCCTGAGAGGTATCCTCCTTGCTTCTCAAGGCTTTTGGAGCATCTTAGTGTTCAGGGCATGTCACGTGGTGTTCTATCTCTATGCTCATGCTCACTTCTGATACCTGCTGAGCATGCAGGCGCAAGATTTATGATCAGACAGGCAGCCTTGATGACTCAGAGCAGCTGGCTGGAGAGGACTTTGACAACCTCTACAACTACTTCAGGAACATTTACAAGGAGGTCACCGAGGATGATATCAATGGCTTCGCAGCCGGATACAGGGGCAGTCAAGAAGAGAGTGACGAGGTATTGCAGTATTACGAAAGATTCAAAGGAGACATGCGCCAGGTATGTCAATGGCTGGATGCGATGCTGGCTTGCATTGGCCCACTTCGGCCTTTGACGTTGATTCTCTGGACGCTCATACGAGCCAGCCACAGGGTGGGGTACTGGCAATTCTGTGAAAAGTTCGTTGCTGGTCTGGCAGGTGTTTGACTGGGTGATGTGCTCGGACGAGAAAAAGGACGCTCACAGATTCAGGGACATCATTGTGTCCGCCATTGAGGAGGGCCGTGCGAAGCAGTTCCCACGGTTCAAGCCCTGGTCTGGAAAGGTGGCAAAGCAGCCCAGGCCCAAGAATCCATTGGCGGTGAAGAAGACGAAAAGCAGCAAAGCACAGGAAAATGATCAGCAGCTTATAGCCCAGATCAGGTCAGCTGACAATTGCCTCATGCCCACTGCTTCCTTGTTTCCGCTGCGAGCATGATAGCACTGGGTCAAGGATGTACCTTGAACCTTGCAATGAAGGCTTAAGTAGGAGAGTTCCGCAGGGGCACTGGGGCTGCACGCATGGAGAATGCATTTGCGGCGCTTGAAGCAAAATACTGCAAGCCTGGTGCAAAAGGAAAGAGGAAAGGGAAGGATGTCGAGCTTGCAGAGGAGGACTTTGCCAAGGCCCAGCAAAAGCTCCAGAGCAGAAAAAAGGATGGTGCGGCGGTCTTGGCAGACAAGCCAAAGAAGAAGCGTACCTGGTAGGATGCCGGGCAGTGCTTGAGCATGCTTGCCCTTTTCTGCTGTTCAATTTGATCAGTGAAAGATGATGGATGTTGATAAAACGAATGGGAATGTAGCGCAGTCAGAAAGCTCCTCACACATCCCCTGCCTGAGGCAGGCTGCCTTAGAACCTAATTTGACTCACTGCGTCAGGGGTTGAGCGATGAGACAATATAGAGTGCTCTTACTGTGCCATGAATCAGTGACTAGATTGGTACGTCTGCTACAGATCAGACACTTTGGATTCGTGTCAATAATGATCAGTATATTTGGGGTTGAATGGGCATGTATGGGAATGAATGTGCATGCTTCATGCAGCGAGGTGAGTGGAGGTTGCAATTATGAGAAGCTGAACATCCGTGGCTTTGAAATCTGTTTACATAGAGCAACTGCAGTGCTGCATGCAAGATGTCGACATGTCGGTCAGTCACACAATGTTCTGAGCCACTTTAGGCTTATCAATGCCTAACTCCCAGATCCAGAATTAGAAGTGCTCAGCATGACATCCACCCCTTCAGCAGAATAATCCTTGCGATGTGTACAGCAACAACATCATCCTGCAGGCCACAATTGGGTTGGAAATCGTATCCGATTTTGTTATTGGCGTTTACAAGGGAGTCACAACCAGTGGGAGGCTTCTGTCAGTGATGAAGCTTCTGTCAAGGGGTGATCAAGACATCTGGAGACTGATGTTAAAAAGCACTCGCAGGATGGGCCAACCAAATTGTTTACCATTTTGCAAAAGACGAATTCGTTCATTTCTGTTGCTTTCAAGCTCGCTGCTGGCGCCGCACACAGCTCTTTGGCAACACAGACGCCCCTCTGCTGGCCATCGACTAGCCTAGGCTAGCACCCTCAATAATTCTGATTTTACTTGCTAATTTTACAACATTGCGCAAGTTTAAGAACCCGACAGGGCCAAGAAATTGTGCACTTTGCTTCACATGATTTCGTAGTGCACACTCGTCATCACAATCTTACTGCCAAGTTTCTCAGCAGGTCATGCTTTTCTGCCCTCATTCAGCTTCTCCCAATTCAAAATGAGTGAGTCAAGGTCATCCCCATCTTCCACCCCATTTCGTTGTGAGGTCCCCCTGTCCTCCTCATCACTGCCATCCCACACGCCAAATCCCTGCAGCACAGTTGCATCTGTGAGCCATATCCTATCCCATTTGTCTTTATTGCACTTTTCCTCCCAAGCACAAAAGCAGCACATGCAGCCTGGCTGAGCAACAGGGCATCCACTGCAATGCTTCAACTCCTTGTTGAGCTGGGACTGCCTGAGAGACTGGCTGTGCACACACCTCAGTGTCTTCGGCTTCAGGGTCCTGTCCTAACCGCTGCTCTATGGTTTCGTCCAGCACCCGCCCAAACTCATCCTGCAGACTCTCATCCTCCTCGTCCTCAAAGTCCGCCCCCCAGTCCACCTGCACAGGGGGCCCACATTCCTGTCAGCAGTGAGACCCCACAAGATCACAGAAAGGGGCAGCGAGCGCTTGAGCTTTGAGGCATACATTGTGCCATCTGATTATCAAGCTCACTCCAGCATCAGGGAACAGCTGCCCTATATTTTTTCCTGCAGCATGGTAGCGAGCACACCTCATCGCTTTCATCGAGTGCTATTTCAGGCAAATCCGCATTATCTGCTGAGTATGCTCTTCCTGCACTGCTGGTTGACATCCCCTCTGCGCCGCTGCCCTGCAACTCCTCCTCTTCCTCCTCATTGTCGCCAAGGTCTGTCATATCCTCGCCTGCCAGAATGCTGTTGCTGCCCCACTCCGCATTTGGGTCATAGCCAGCCGCCACGTTCCTGTCCATCCGCGCCTTGGACACCTGCACAACGCATACTCATGAGTTTAAGTCCTTGGCAGTGCAAAAGGATGCAGGAGATCATCACGGTGGCCAGCAGGCGCGTATTGGGTGCCTGGTAGTGGAACATCATTCTGTTGCTAAGAGGGTTTTATTGGAGCGCACCAAGGGGTGGTACTCCACTACCAGCCGGGGGTTGGGCAGGGGACCGAGCCCTGCGGCTGCAACCTTTCTGGCATAGCTGCCAATCCCCTCGCCGGTCGTCAGGGGCTTGTAGTGCTCCGACATGCTGGACATCCTCTGCCCCGCACAGCACAAACAATTTAATTGACGCGTACTCAGCGGTAAGGCAATATTTGCAACAGCATCTCAAGGCTGCTGGAGATGTGCTTGATAAATCGGAATGAACATCAGATTTAGGTTGTGAGGGGTGCATTTTGACGATTATAATGCACGAGTTTCCGGTCCCTAAGCACCTTTTGAGCGGCCTCCCTGTCAGCTGCGCTACTGCGAGGCAGGTTGCACATGGGCGGCAGCGGTGGCGTCGGGCGCAGGTCGGCCGGCTTTACCTCAAACGGCGCCGGGGCGGCGGCCGCAGATGCCCTTTCAACCCCTGAGCGGCCCACATAAATATCAATGTGGTGACACCTCAACTGTAACCACAGTGCAATGCTATCTGCTTGCACTTTTGCCAGGTGATGTAGCAGTCGGCTGACCTGATTTTTGTTTCCTGGACGTCTGCGCTCGCCTGAGATGCTGCGTTGCTCGCAAGGGCCGCCTGCTGAGCTTGTAAGCACGCTGCTTCTGCTCCTGGGCAGTGAGCCTTGGAGGGGGCGGTGGAAAGAGATCAAACACTGGGGTCTTGCCACTGGTGAGCTCTGCGGCCTGCTGATCCTCCCTCTCGATCTCTTCCCAGAGTTTGTCCTCAGGATCCTGGGCTTGATCTTGGCTGGGAGCAGTGGCCTGCTCTTGGCTGCCAGGGGACTTCTCGGCTCTGGAGGGAATGGACTGCCTCCCACGCGCCTGTACGTTTGGGAAACATGTCATGATTCCACTAGGAGACAATTTTGAATTCGAGGAGCCTGCCCTGCTAAAAAAAATCAAGAAATCCAACTGCAGGACTGTGTGAGTGTCACCTTCACACCCTGTCGATGACATTGGTGAGGAAGACTTGTGAACGCTGTCGTCCGTGTTTGCAGATGACATGAAGGCTGAAGTATCTTCATGCCCCGCGTATCGGTAGAATTGGGCGTGTTGATCTGAAAATCCACCGAGAAAATTTTCACCGTTAACAAACAAATCTTCGGCAGAAGATCAATCGAACATTCCACCACAGCTGATAAAAACGATCTCAACAAGTGTTCACCATCAGGAAAGAGGGAAAACTTTATCGATGTCCAAGAACGTGCGTTCTGCCAGTATTCGCCAGTATAGACTGGCAAAACAGTGTCGAAACTCTGGCGACAAGATCACCCAAGATCGCCTTCAGCGGACCACAATCAGAAGAACGTCCCAAAGGAAGGAAAGGGGCCGCGGGGCAAGCTGTGAGGTACAGCCAGTCAAAAGGAGGCCGTCGTAAAAGTCAGGCTTCAGGACGGGCGTAATGGCTTTTGCGGGGTCGACAGCGTTAGCTGGCGGATTAAGGCATCAGCGAGTCCTGCCTCTGCCTCCTGGCGGCACTCCCTGCAGCCATCGTACAAGAGAAGCCTTGCGGTACGGCCTGGGCTCTGTTGATGATGCGTGAGCTGATTTGGCCTAGTGAGTTTTGCACGTTGGGGCTTTGAACGCGTGTGCTAGTGCTAATAAGATCAGCCTTGGTGTTGGGGGCCACAAGAGCCACAAGACTTTTTTTCGTGGTCCTGCTGCGTACCACAGGTTGTGAGAGCAGACCGCGCTTGTAGGATGGTGGCGGAATTATGTGCCTTTTTGAGTGGTCCCAAGGGTTGCCCTGCCTAATGAACGTAATCAGCCTTGCCAAGGGAAGTCGGAGGGCAATAATTGCGTACTGAAGCAATCTTTTTCTTTTCCTCTTCCTCGCGCCTGCATTCTTCTCTTTATCATATGTTCACTGTCGTCCCCCTGAGAAAACCTGCAGTCTTTGTCACATCTCAAAGTCAGACTCGTACAACTCTGGTTCCAACTCAAAAGTTGTTGCGTCTGCAGGTGTAGGAGCGTCCTTTTGACAGAGGTAGAGCACAGGCTGGCGTCTGCCCATACCATCCCCGCACATACCCTGGACCTAGAGGTTTCCCCCAGTGTACAGAGGAGATATGTCGAGGACCTGGAAGCCCAGTGGTCGCTGGATGACAGCGATGACGCCAGAGCTGTGCTGGACTACCTCCAGCGTGCTGTGTATGCTCAGGGCACCAGCACTGGCTTAAACGGTGCGACTTCTTCCCAGCACACAACACCAGTGGTGACCGTCAAGAACTGTACGCATCATTTGCTCCAAAGTCTAGGGTTCACGACTGTGACATTTGTATATGGCTTGCATGCAGTGGTGGCAATGTCTGGAGGAACTGGCTCCGCGCTGCTCGCCCACATTGTGGCGTCAGTGTTTGACGAGAACACTGTAGCGTGCATCGGCCGCTCCGTTACAGTAGCCAGCGAGAGGCTGCACCGCGCCCGCTACACCGCAGATCTAATGGGTGAGGTCCTCCAGAGCCCTCTTTCCTGCCTTTTCCATGTGTAGCTCACTGCCCCATGCAATTTCATGCATACATGTCGGGGTTCCTGACTCCGCGCTCGAATCTCAGGTGTGGATTTGTGGGAGCTGGACACACGTGTTGCGCCTCAGCTGAAAGCCAGTCTTGCTCTCATCGACGAGGCGGCTCCGAGGTCAGAGCGCGCTGTGTATGCGTCTCTGGCGGCTATCTCGGTCGGAGCGGCAAGCGCTGCAGCCGATCTCGGCGACGGCGCGGAGGCAGTGGTCTTCTGTGGCGCCAACGCGCATGACCTGGCCAACTCGGCACGTCCCGGCTTGAGGGCGGCTGGCGAGTTGGGCATCCTGTGCCCGCTGGCTGACCTGTCACCAGAGACCGTCACGGTACTGGCGCAGGTGTGCCCTTTGTCACACATCATGCCCTTACAGTCCTGCCCAGTCTGTTTGAGCGGCTGTTCTTATTTGCAAATGTCGACCATCTGTCCTGCAGCTTCCATAGCAGGAATCAGTATGGGGAGTCGCAGAACTCAGCCATTCTGTTTCTTCGCTCGCACAGCAGCAAGGGATGTGTGTGTCAACTGGGAAACGCTTTGAAAGAAGTTTTGTGTGGCGGCTGCAGATGGTTGGTCTGCCGGACTGGGGCCATGCAGAGGTGTCCTTCTCGCGCCCCCGGTGGCCAATGACTCGCCACAACACCCCCCGGCTGGCGCGCCTCGCCAGGTCCCTCTCGAGCGGACGGCTGTGGTCAAAGCTCTGAGGTTTTCTGCAACACGCCACAGCAAGCTGCAATTTTTTGGGGATGCCAGCTCCTGCAGCCTGGGCAATTTTCTGGACTGCTCACATGAAAGTTTTGGGATGAATCTGCAATTTTACCTGGCAGATTACTCCCCCGATTTTGGAGAAATTTCACCACTGGATATTTTTCTTGACTAGCAAGAAGCTATCTCAGCGATATCCGCCAACTGTGTATAGTTGTGGTAAGGAGCAATTTTGGTCGGTTTTGATCAGCGGTACATTTCGGTCTGCCAGGGGTCAAAAATTAGGAACTGCCAGCGCTAAGTCTGTGTATTTTAAGGTCGCATACCGTTGCATGCCATCCATCAAGGTTAGGAGTTGTATTTGTATTACTAGGAAGCTGGATGTTTTATTAGGTGTCAATGAAGGAGTGAGGCGTCGTTTTCATTGGGAAGTACTTAGGAATTGAGGTAAGGGGCACTTAGGAATTAGGAAAATGCGCCTGTGTGCAAGTGTGTGTGTTAGGTTAGGACTAGGCTCATATCCTATCATGAAGCTTCTGCTCCCACCCTGTCCGTCCCCAGACAGTCTTGAAAGAGTCCCCGGCGCAACTCATGATTTTGAGGCATGATGTGAGTTGCCATTTTTACCTGTCAGTGTGAAAGGCAGATTTTGAGGGGTATCGCTTGGGAAGGCTGCTGCCCTGGTACACTTCTGCGAAAGGCAGCAAAGGTCGCTGCGTAATACATGCATGTAGAACCTCCAGAAAAAAAAAGCAAGTGTCTGGTGGCAAGAATAACAGCTAGAAATTGCCAGGACTGAGCCTGCAGGTGTCAGCTGTCAGGCGTTAATTGTACCAACATTGCCAGCCTCAGTTTGCAGGATTGCCGTTAAATGAAGAGCAGTAATAATTGTACTTGCTAAAACACTGTATTGGATACGTAGCCCTGCAGAGGTTGAGAAGAGCTTGGAGATTAAACTATATGTGGGGTCATGGTGAGGCCCAAAGGTGCACTTAGCTCTGGTTTTTCTAGCAGCCTCAGGCAGGCTGCTTGAGTCACCCCAATGACCCACCCCTGGGGGTTTGAATGTGCACACGGTGTTCAACGTTGGCCCGGGGCCAGGTTGACAAGTGCGAATTGCCTGGATTCAGGACAAGCCGCTTTCGCTATACCACCAGTGGAAGTTTGGAGAATGTAAATCCATGACTCAAGATTCCGCTGAGGAATGGCCCAGAAGATGGGAAATGTTCCTCCTTTGACTTGCAGAATAACAGGGTTTTGTCCCTGTTGAGTTTCAAATCCAAGGGATCGTAATATCTAGAGCATATCCCGAGCTACTTTATCTTCGCAACACTGGAGTGAAAAGAACAGGAAAGTGCTTCACTTTTCAATCGCACTGAATATAAATTATCAAAACTTGCATTACTACAAGCACATAGATTTACGATCAGAACCACGTTACTGGGAATTTACAAAACGTCTTATCAATCTATCAGAAGGGAAGTGCGTCACTTGGTCACTCCACTCTAAGCGTGTCGCGATTTGTCCCGGAATTGTAAGTTCCTCACTACTGCGAGACAGGTCAGCGAATACATGCTCATCGAAGTTCTAGTTGCTTTGCCGATTTACTACGGTAGCTCTTGAAGACTCTTTGTGAAGATTTCACCCATTTATGAGATGTTCTGAACTTGGATGAGAGACAAAAGCCGTGTTGGTAGCTGTAGTGGACGCTCAGATGCTGGCTTGCGCAGGTTCATCATGGCAGATACTCTGGCAGGTCCTAGCCATTTCCAGGTTCTTCCAAGGGCGTCTCTCAAACACTCTACCAGGCAATATCACAAGCGGATCTCAGCCCTTAAAATTCCCAAGGGTAAGGTTGCCAATTGATTTCATGGATGTCTTGTAAGTGTGGGTTATGCAAGGTATTTGAGCTGGATCTCTCAAATGCCTGCTTGCTTGGACATGCAGGCAGAGCGCTCTCAGGGAAGACCGATGAGCGTGTACTATTTCAGAGCGGCGCAGTATCTTGCAGAGGCGCTCACGCCAGAAATAGGGCTATGTTGTCCTGTGCTGCAGCGTCAGCCGAGCCAGCAGCATCTTCAACTCTCTCTGAACTTGACCTTGTGCCCATTCTGAACCTCCAGGTCCCTCTCTCGCATCCCCTCACTTTGGTGTTTGCTTCCTTTCCAACCTGTCATGGTGCCTGAAACAGCGGCCCTTGCATGTCGATCGTTCTCTTTCTGTGAATAGAACATTGACAGCCTTGTTATTGAGACTAAGGTGGACAATTTATTTGGACTTCAGGGAATGATAGAGCCAGAGGTGCCTGCGGGTACCGCTGCCTCCGTGTTTGCCATTTTTGACGAAGGCAAGAAGCTGCAATTTGTGGGGTTCTCGAAGGACCTGCGGAATTCTCTGCGCACAGTCTTCAGTCGCAGGCCTGACAAGGCCTTCTTCTACAAGTGAGCCCTGCAAGAGCCCTTGTGTCTCCCTGTGTCTATCTGTGCGGCTTTGCTCTCCTTTGAAATGCGCACCATGCAAGACGCGCACCCAGAAGAGAATATTTACTTGCAGTGTTCTGCAAAACAGATCTTGCTTCCCCCAGGAATGGTGCATAGGTCTTTGTGTCTTCCATCTGCTCCTCCTCCTGTGACCAAGCATTTCTGATGCAGAGCGCATAGGATTGAGGTTCCATGTGCGTGATGCGCAGGGCGGTTAATCTGCCCCAGCTGGACCAAAACGAGATGGTTGCAATCAGGACAGCCTGGTTTGAGGAAGTTGGTGGGGCGCCCACCGGCAACAAATGTGCGTGCTTCTTACACAGACTGGAAGCTCATGTGTTACCAGCTTGCTTTCCAGAAGACAGCGCTCCTGCGGCAGTGCTGCAACATGCAGACGTTTCGGTGAAGAATGAGAGTGTCGCTGATCCATACTGTGACTGCTGTGCAGTGGCTATGGAGCGGAAAGCTTGGTCGGAGCCGGTGGCTGCTGGCGCAATCAGTGAGAGAGGGAGACTCGAGGTAAAGCTCCAAATGATCCTGGGTGGCGCTTAATCTGCAGAGGCTTTTGTCCTGGATCCAGTGGCCTGAACTTCACATGTACCGGTGATGCATGAGAGCTGCAGTTCTCTTTGCCTGTCCTCAGAACTGGCCCGCATATGCATGCATTCCACATTGCTGTACATGTGATCATCGTCAATTGTTCTGTGCTGATGTAACAGGCAGCGAAGAGCCAGGCCCTAGAGCTGCTGGTGATGATCAAGTCCCGAGGGTGCAAAGAAGAGTTTGTGGCCAAGCCAGATCTCCTTCTGGAGGGCAAGGTGGGCAGCTCCTGCTCTACTGTCATTTCTCACCACCTCACAAGAGCCAAAAGAAACAAAGGATGCAGCGCTCGCATCCAGGCATGCCTTCATGACCTGGCTGCTCAAGTGGCTCTCAAGCAGGCTCGTCCACGTTTTCATCAGTGCTGCAAAACATAAACACGGATCTTCAGCAGGGATTAAAACAGCAGACGTCTGCAGCGGGGGAATAATGGCGGGCATTGGCTGATTCAACGCAGGTGGACTTTGAGCCGGCGGCAGCGCTGACAGAAGAGGAGCTGGCACAGCGTAGGGAACAGGCTGCGCAGCTGTCCAAGGCCACGCGCACTGTCGCCTTCACGCTCGACGACGAGCCTTCACAGGTGCACCCCAGTAATGTTTCCTGTGCTTTGCCACTGATTAGGTATGGCGTGGGTCATCAAGAGGCTGAACTGTGCGCACCCAATCACACTCCTCCTTTGTGGGCCGTGGCTCATCTTCATTGTCACTCCTGTGAGTTGGGGATTGGCGTACAGAGTCAGGGAGACCTGTGCAGTCTGCATAGGCTGCTGTCCCATGGCCACCTGCAGTTCTGCTTTGCCGTGATCAATGCATGTTCCTTGCCTTTCTGCTGACTCTGCCTCTGCTTGCACAGTTTGGATGACAGGGGGTGACAGGGCAGTGATGTTGACACCTGCCTGCATTGCCTCAGGCATGTTGCATCTAAGTTTGGGAATGTAATACCGATGCAGTTTGAGCTGCGCATTCGCAACAACTACAAGACGAACGGCGGCCGCATGTTTGACGTGAACGTCACATTCGAGGACCGGGAGACGACGCACCGAGTGATTGTTGGGAAGGAGTACTACGAGGAATTTGACCTGGACCCCGAGGAGGTCCTGGTCATGACCTTTCAGTTCCTGCTCAAGAAGAAGACCCCTCGCCAGACAGAGGGTGCGCAACTGCTTTCCAGAGAATGTCCTCAATCTGCAGAGCTGCATCTCTGCAGACACGGTTCACTGCCGAGTGAGGTTCTTGAATCCATGTTCTTTGTTGGTAGCATTGGATTGCTGATCCCTTTCCCTGCCTTCAAGTTCACATCTGCATGCTAAAGGCATAAAGAAGTCTGTAGTGATTAATGCCGCCACCGCTTCTGACCTTTTTCTTTTGGCGGAAGCAGCAGGGGGACTGGCAGTCTCTTTATTCACTCTCCAGGGATAGCTTGGGCAGGCATTTTCAGTGTTGCAGGCTGAGCGATGGGTCGTGTGCAGGCATGCTGCTGAGCAGCCAGTTCAACATCAACTACTTTGCCATTTCTGAGGTGGACCAGTGGTGGAGCGATTTTGTGAACGAGTGGACCAATATTGGTACGTCCAGGGACCATCCAAACTTGGCCTGTCTTGTCGCTTCATGAATTTCATTTAGTATGTCTGCACAGGGCAGCGTTGGACAGTGTTGTGAGTGGATGTTGTTATAATTTGCAAAGTGAGTAGATGTTGTTATAATTTGCAAAAATGGATGGTGCACGTAGATCAGCAAGAAAAAATTGCATACTGAACATGTCGCCTTCTTCTTGCTGCGCAGGGAAGACGCTACAGGGAGATGGCAAGTTCTGGCGCATGAACAGGTGTGAGACTGACCTGACAGTGCAAAGTTGAGATGCAATTGTGGATATAACATGTAGGAGGTACCAGCGCTGTTGCAGTCACATGCTTTTGAGGCCGGGAACTGAATTGCCTGTGCTACTGTGGCAGGTTGCATGGCTACGGCGGCATGGCAAATGACATGGCCCAGCAAGAAAAGAGCATGGAAGAGAGGGATCTGCTGACCAATGCCTCCTGATGAGGATGTGTGTAGTCCTAGCAGCTGCTTCAAGCAAAGTTTGCTGTAGATGTAATAGTTTACTCTGATATACAACCTCCAGTCTCCAGCCATCGTTTCATCCAAGGATGTGTTCCAAATCATTACAGGCAGGCTGGCATGTGTATGTCAATTGTACTAGAACCGTGCACTTCGGTATGTTCTGTGAAAGTGGAAAATTTTACAGCACACACAACAGTTGCCTGAAACACTCGCTCCCACAAAGAAAGTGTAACACATGAGGTCAGAATACTGCATCACTCAGGCACTGAAAGCTCCAATAAGATATCATCACGATGATTTCCACCATCATGTCTGTGCACGGTGATCCTGCTCCAGTCAGGCAAATGCATACCACTTGTGATTCATATTCGCCACAGGGCGCCGACATGTACACATGCTCTTCTCCACAGCCATATTACTACAAACAATTTAATGATGCATGTCAAAATATGCCTGCAAACGAGTTGCTGACGGCTCAAAATATTCTGCTACTCTCATGATCACAAATTAGCACTCTCTCTGCACCGTCAGTCTCACCGTACTGCTAGATGTCTGCCTTGGGCCTCATTGAGTCCCTCTAGACTCTCTGTGGGCCAAAGCAGGGGACAATGATGACTGTGAATTTTCCCTCCTACTGTACCACGGCACTGGACTCTCTGCTCTGGGCAGACCTCGAATACACTGCTTGGACAAAGAAGACTGAACGCATCGCTAGCGCATATATACACTTAGAATTGCAGTGTCACTTAATTGCAATGGTGCGCCTCAAATAATTCAGGGTTGACAGCTCAGCTCACGGGCTGGGAACCAAGATATACAGGGATCTCTCAATATAATACTGCTCAGGGATGTACAGCTTGTTCAGGACCGCACATCTTCAGGCAATGCCCCTCTTGGAAGAGTAGCCCTTAGAGGCGGCGGCCTGGCGGGCTCCCTCTGCCAGGTGCAGAGCCACAGAGAAGGCCAGGAAGATGGCCACCACTGCAGTGCCCTTCTCGCCCTGCGTGAAGACTGCGCATGCACAGCACACAGACTCTCAACACAGGTCACCACGGTGGCCCAAGCATCCAATAAAGCACCTTACGCATCAGCAGCGCTCTTCGGAAAACAGCTGGAAGGAGGCATGCAGAATTTCAAGCCCACGATGAGTGAGACACTTTGTTACTATTGCTGCACCAGGAGGATTGGGATCACGGGCACACGTTTTTCACATTGCCAGAGGCTTCAAGCAAGTTGCTGGCTGTACACGGGAAGGGCTGCTGATCCAAGTATGGGGAACGACAGATTCCAAGCAAATTCCTGTCTTCAAGCATCCCTGCCATGAATGTCATTTATTACATTGCCCCACCTAGAGGTCATCTGGTTACCAAAGGCCAGAAAATCACAAATTTGGCCAAATCAGGGGTAAAGGGGGTTTAAGTGGATGACTCAAATGCCTTTGGGTTAGTAATCCCCTGTCGTGTGACCACCAGACAAGCCAGAACAGGGGGCTTACTGTTCTGGCCAAAGGGGTCGCGCAGGTGGTCCACCGCGTTCTCAAGGGGGCCCTTGCCGGTGACATAAGCCTGCGTGGCAAATCCCAGTGCCGCCAGCATTGCCAGCCGGCAGTTGCGCACCTGCGTGCACATGACCTCATGCAGCTCGCTCGCAGCAATATCTCACTACTCTTCAGGAAAGAAATGAGAATAGAAATCTGACACCCTGATGTCACCTGGGGCATACTTAAGGAAACTCGCTCCCCCATTTTGGGGGAGCGAGGGGCTGCAATTGCGTCGATCGGCTAGATCGCGAGCGGCTTTCTTCCCAGGGCTGTAAACGTAAATGGAAGCTAGGTGTCTGTATTACTCTTCGAATGGATGTCTGGGTTTCACACTGCTGCTTCCGGGCTATGACAAGATGCCACAGTGTACCTGATACTTCTCCTCAGCAACAACATGACTTTTGGACAGCTGGCGTGACTGCTGATGACAGGAGATGAGAAAGGGCGCGGTGCACGTTTTATACTCCTGCAAAGGTCGGCAATGGAAGCAGCACCTCAGCTTGGCGGTTGTAGTCGGTCGTGAGGCCCACAGGATCAAAAGGCGCCAGCCCAAAGTGACCTGCCTGTAAGAATAAAAAAAGAACACCAACTAGGACTGCGTCCTTTTCCAAAAGTTTAAGCTAATGATGCAGCAAAGTCATATCACAATGCACAACTTGTGGAACACATTGATCAAGCATGAAAGGAACACTTCAGTGGGGATCCTTTTGGAAGCAGGCAGCAGCTCACCTCGCCCTTCTCTTGCCAGTTCTCCAGGCGCTTCTTCTCCAGCAGGGCAAAGATGACGTGCGTGGTCACCACTCCAGCAACGTAGGTGCCAACCGGGATGGCCGCCTGTGTGGCACACTTGCACTTACATAGAATGCTTCCAATCTCACTGTGTCTGTCATGCTGTTGAGTGCATCATGCTGCGCCTTCAAAGACGAGCCAAAATCAGTTGGGCATGTACTGCAGGCTCCTGACCCCTCCGGAGGTGGGTTTGGAGGTGGATCCACTATAAGCTGCACTGGTGTTGGCCCCTTCTACTTAAATTTGTGAGAAGACCAGATGAGAGACACATGCAACTTACAGCAGCAGGTGCAGTCCACCAGGGACCCTTGCCCAAGAACTCCACAGTCAGGACGCCCACAACCGCCAGCATAGCCTGTGAGAAATCAGTCAAGATTCAAGTGTGTTATGAGCAGGTCTGCGAGCTGATGAGCACACATCGCACTCAGCAACGTGTGAACCGGAACAGCGATCCAGGTGGGGTAGTGCGTGCCAACAACCCACCAAGCGGCCATTGTACAGCTCTCCCTCCAGCTGTGAGACAGAGCAAACATTCTCAGATCTATATCTTTCTCAAGGTTATCTCTTCGAACGGACACAGATGAGGGATGCCGCATCGAGAGGCGGGATGCCGCATCGCTTGTTGCTTCAAAATACAGGTGAATACAGGAAAAAATCCAAGAACACTTACCAGCCACCCAAGGCGACTTTGAGAGTCGGTAGCACCGTCTGCGCGACAAGACAAGCATGAAACTCGGGTCAACGCTATTTTGCAACTGATCAGCCAAATCCAGCAAGGACGAGAAACTACCAGGCGGTGATCCCCAGCTCGCTCCCAAAGAAAATGGATCGAATCCACGGTCACCGGCTGCAGTCACATACGGACGAAATCTTCAGCAAAGTTGTACGATGCTTTAAGATTGCCTAAACCCTTACAAAGCCAACGAGCTGCAACAAGCATCCAAGGACGGTTACTTACGGAGAGAGCCGTCCAAGTACTCGGGAGATTCATAGTTGTTGAATGGCCACCCTGCAGGGGACATCTATATCTGTTAAATAAGCGCACAGGACGCCAAAGACGGGTACGATTGGAAACACTGTGAGGAGAAAAGAGGCGCACATGAACTGCTGCCAATCTCCCAGAGCTTTTCAGGCTGGTCAAGCTTGAAATTCGGGCCCGATCCGGCCTTCCCCTTGACAGTTCTGCGCATGGTGGTTGGATGGATCCGGCCAAAGGCCGACTTCTTGTTGTCGAAGACCGAGGCTTGGGTGCGCACGATAGCCACCATGCTGTTCATAGGATGAGATTGACCCGAGGTTAGCTTGTTAGATATCGAAAGGCTGCAAAGTCAATGTTCCAAACGACTGAAATGGCCGTGTCCGAGGTTCAAAGAAATCAAGGCCACACTCGTTCTGCGCATGCCATTGGCCACGTCCAGATCTCCTGAATCTGGCGTAATGTGGCGTAATGTACCTGAACAGGGGTAGATTCCACTCCAATGTAGGCAGGACCTGCTGGAAATTTGATGCATGCCAGATTAATTATATGTGCGGGTCAGAGAGATGCGCGTGGGACAGGCTGGTCTCCAGCAACCAAGACCATTCCATGTGGCACCTTCTGGCTGCTCTGCCACAGCCGGCCATGGCCAAGGCAGCATGTGCATGCAATGCTCTCAGTGGTAATTCCCTTCAAGGCAAGTTGCATGTAATGCAATAAATTGCCAGATAGCTTTTGTGACACTGGTCCAATGGTTTCGCTGCCATACAAGTGTGTCTTGCTGCTGAGGTCTGGACAGCAACAGACGGAGACTCATCGGATGTCATTGGATTAGTCGCGGGATTGCCAAGCAGTAAGCAGTGCAAAGATATTAGAAGCAAATATCACCTGACAAAGATGACCTATTTGCATCATACTGCAGCATGTCTACCACCACAATTCTCAGCAAAGCTTGAGCGGCATCGACTAAAATGTGCCCAAAGTCATGATCCTCGGGCACAGTAGACCACAGGTCTAAGCAATTAGATCAAGTTGGTTCAAAGCTTCGTTCAGGACTCACATCACATAGGCAATGGCCACAGGACGCTGTCACAAGGTACAATGGCACCCAAAGAGAACTTTCTATTGATGCTGCCAGCACGTCAGGTTTAACCCCCGCCCGGTCAGGGCTGTAAGGTTGTCGTGTGCTTTAGCAGACCCTCCACAATATTCCCATTGAGCCCATTCCTATGCTTGTGCCTCCTGAGAGAACAGCAACTGCACACCTGCGCCCACAAAATAGGAACCTCAGTTGTCATTTTGGAACATGTCTTTGCTCGCGTAAGTACAACTTCAACTTGAAACTTCCAAGCACGAAGCGCAGAAGCCCTGCTGTGCCCACACATGACCACTACACCAGGCAGGTGTCATTTCAAAGATAAATAGCAGCGGCCTTTGGCAACCGCCTAGGGTAGTCACAGAGCGGTACAATAGCTGAGATGGAGCAGCGTGTCTCAGCTTTGACAGAAACAAGAGGAACTCACCCGTGTAATTGACCGCCAGAGCCTGTTGCGCCGGCTGATGCGATGGCTGCGATTCTGAATTTTGTCAAGTCGCAGCCGCGCGCAGTCATCCACCGTGCAGATGGTAGCCAGGTACAGGGCAGTGACCGCCGAGACGCCTGTGTTGGCCGCCACTGTGAAGATGATTATCATCTGATACCGTGCCGCCTGTGAGGGCACATCAACAGAGCATTATCAGGTGAATGCAGCAGAATATGGCGCAATTCAAGCATATGCATTCTGTGGCCAACAGCACTGCAGGACTCCAACATCTTGGCTGCAGCTGGCGTGGCTGCAACTGCTTATATGCAGTGAGGCAATTTGAATTGCAGATCCTAGTCCCACTGTCACAAATCTGAGTTGAAGCCAGGTGCAGGCAGCCGTCTTTGCAGTATGTGCTGGTTCTTGTGGACAGCAAAATGCAGCAGAGAATGGCAAAAGTTGGCGGTCATGACATGCGGAGTACTCCAGGATGGAATCGAAGGGTAGGGCTAGTAGTTCCAGGTTTCGTGGAGTACTGTGCTGATTGTGGCCGCCTGTAGTGATGTGGTGTGGGCAGCCCTTGCCTGGCTGGGGTCGGAGCCCTGCAGGATCTGGCCGGTCATGATGCCAGGGCTGGCGACGATGCCGACCACGTTCATCTGGTTGAGGGTGGGCATGAGCGCCATGCGTATGGACCTCCGTCGCGCGGCGTGCGTCGCCTCCCACCGGCTCGCCCCCAGCGCCAGTAACTCCTCTATCCGCTCCTTGCCTGCCACAATCACCCGTGACATTTTGATATCTACCAGTCCAAGGCATCCAATTTTGTTTTTACTTGCATTATTCAAGTTGTTGTTATTATAGGCTTTTCCTGCCAGAGGCAAGGTGCGTGTGCAGACAAGCTGCAGGTGAAGGCTGCCACAATCCTACCCCTTGTTGGACTCGCCGAATCCAACCAAACCCAACCAACCGTGGGCTCGCTCCTCAGTATTTGTAACACCCCCCGTCAGCCGGGGCCATGCCTGTGACGTTGACCATTTCGTCTTTTTATTTATTGGTGTCAGCCTGCCCAATGCACTCCCGTTGCTCTTTGTTGCAAAAGTGGCGCTTTCATCATTCAATTGCTTGACGCTTTTCCTGCTAAAGAGGCAAGGTGCACCTGCAGACAAGCTGCAGGTGAAGGCTGCCACATATCCTACCCTATGATGGACTCGCCAGGTCCAAGCAACACTCAATCAACCGTGGGCACGGTGCTCAGTATTTATAACGCCTCCCGCCAGCTGGGGCCCGTTACTTGCATGCTTGGCAAGTAGTTCAATGCATCTGTGATTGTCTCTCTTTCTCTCTGCAAACTGCATCAAGCGCTACCACGGTATCTGAAACTTGTAGACCAGAAGGGCTGGTTCTGTTTGCATGGCAATTGGGAAGCGCATGACATGCCCAGAAAGGCAAGGATTGGACAGAATCAGAGCTCACCGCTGTTGAATTCCTCCAAGAGAGCGGTGAGGCCGACAGAGATGCCGGAGATGGTGTGGCCCATCATGATGCCCAGGAGGGGGATGAGGTACTGCGGCTGCCACCAGGGCGACGCCTGGATGACTAACAGCAGCATGTAGCACAGGAAGAGCGCCGTGCTGCCTCCAAGGCAGACCAGCGCCTGTAGGAATACACCCTGCGAAGCAATGCACAAATGCATGAGTTCAGAGGGGCCCAGGAAAAGCTTCAGCCTCTATGAAGCATCCCAGAGCTTCTGCTCTGGTATCTCACTTCCAGCAGAATGCGCAGTTTACTACCTGCATCAGTCCGCATGCTCATTTCAGGAGAACCAAGGTATCAGCCTGGTGAACATAGCAGATGAGCATGTGGGGCGGCTGAAGGGCACCTTGTAGGTGTAAGCAGGGCTCTGCACAGCCTCCAGGGTGCCCATGATGAGCATGAAAGTGGCGTACAGCAGCACCAGCCACCACACCCTGTATCTGAAGATGGGCACCAGAATGTAACCCAGCAATGACAGCTGCACCACACACCTGCAAAGGACAGCAGTTTGCATCCTTCTGAAGGTGTCATCATGATGCTGAATAACCTTATTGGCCACCCATAGGCTCATTGCGCATGCATGCTTTGAGCGACTCTTTCGGCATGGCATCTGTAAATCTGCATGAAGATTCTCGTGGTCTTGATAAAGTCCCAACCTGACAGCAGCAATGGCCAGCGGCCAGTGGAGGTCCAGCCTCAGGCAGAGAGACACCACGCCATTGACCAGTGTCACTGAGGCCGCCACAGCAACCGCTGTTGTGCTGCACCAGGACACAGAATGCAGTTTAAAGTTCGAAAACTCCTCTGCAGCATTTGAGAACCTTCCTAGGTTCATAAAAGAGGGCCTCCACACCCAGGAAAAGGTGCATCCAGCAATGCAGTATAGGGTTCAACAGAGAAGTTTCAGACCTGAAATGCATGCATGCAGTGTTCATGCAGCCAGCGAGCTCGGCCCAAGCCAGCGACTTGTCGGTGAACGCAGACTGACCTGATGTACAGAGGTGTCCTGTGCTCATTTTCCTGTGGCCCTGTGCAGGTGCACGAAAGCACCTCGTCGAGGGGTCCCGTCAAGGAGAATTCCATGCAATCTCGAGGTGCGAGTGAACTTTCCCACGAGCAGCACCAATCCCGTAGGCGGCAGGTTCATGAAACTTTTCCATATCCAGCCAAAGAGACTACATGATCGCCAGGAATCTGCAGGCAAAGATTCGACTGCATCGATGTCGTCAGCAGCACGCGTTCGACACACACACTGAAGAGCTGAAAGACACGACCTGCTCTCATTCACAAAAGTTTACAATCCCTCGTCTGGTGGGTGCCTATTGAAACTGTTCCCCGTTCACTCAACTCAGTGCTTCCAATCATACATATGACTAAGTGCAACTCCCCTCCTCCAACCTTGGAATCTGCTGACACCTGGCCTCCAAGTCAGCAAAATGCATGCTCTTTGAGCTAATTTGTAATGCTACAATCAAGGTCGAGGTGGAGAATGCAGCAGAGGTTCTGTCTCCACTTCTCTACTGACATTCTTCTTGTGCCCACAGCAGCTGCAAAGTGTGCTGCGCAGCCACCTGCCAAACGCCTGCATCGCCTCTGTGAGTGGTGTGAAGACCTGCACAAGCAGCCATGCTGTCAACTTGTATCTTATGGTCACAACTTTGTTCCTCCAGGATGCAAGTATAGGATAAAATGAGAGGTCTGGACCCAGGCTAGAGCAAGGGGTGCACCGTCGCAATCTCGCGCATCAAGCGGTGGTTCCACTTGTTGGTGTTGTCTCGTTTGTGAATGCGATCCAGCCGTAGGCGCGAGCTCATGTCCACCAGATAAAAGGAGGTGAACATCAGCGAGGCGACAGCCCCCACTCCAGTGGAAGCAGCTATGATGAACATGATGATCATCTGGTACCGTGCGGCCTGTGTGCAAATGCTCCTCCTCAGCACTGCAGATCACTTGGTGGCTACAACCAGTCAAGCGATTTCGGAGACACAGGCAAGCCATCCACAGAGATCAGGAATTAAAACATATTGCACAGCGGTCTTTTGTCTCGATGATCGCCAGGAGCTACTACAGGCAACAAGCCAAAGGAGGATGGTTGAGCAGTGATGGCACCATTGCTGAGATCTCCAAATATCAGCAGAGGAAGGCAGGGGATATACCTGGCTAGGGTCAGACCCGGACAGAATCTGGCCAGTCATCATGCCTGGGATGGACACAATGCCAACCACGTTCATCTGGTTCATAATGGGTGTCAGCGCCATGCGCACACACCGCTGTATGGACGCCTGTGTGGCTTCCCATCTCGTCGCTCCCAGTGCCAGAAGCTGCTCTATCCTGTCCTTGCCTGGCCAATCACATTGAAGAATTAGAACTCACATTCTTAATATCATTATTGCACGCTTTTTCCTGCCAAAAGGCAGGTACGTCCTACAGACAAGCTGCAGTTAAAGGCTGCGACAATCTAACCCCTCCTCACATTGTAGGCTATGATTTATAGCCCACATGACAAATTCGCAAGGAATTCCTTGCACGCTTCAGAAAGCTTTAGCATGGGAGTTGGCTTGGGAAGGTTGGGGCTTAGAAGGGAGGTTAGATTTGCAACCTGGCCACAGGTTGGACATAATATTTTGAAACCAGCTGATCGCCCAAAATTCCACTTCGATATAGATAAAGTTGGGATGGCAGTGCACTCACCGACGCTGAAGTCCTCCAGGAGGGCGGAGAGGCCAACAGATACGCCAGAGATGCTGTTACCCAGCATCATGCCCAAGATGGGGATGAAGTACTGGGGCGCCCACCACGGCTGAGTGCGCACCACAAACAGCAGCGTGTAGCTCAGGAACACCCCCGCGCTAGTGCCGACACATGACAGCGTCTGCAGCAGCATCCCCTGCACAGAAGAATGGCATAAATGTTTATTTTTTGAAACCAAGCTCCGAGAGTAGTCCTCCCATTGTATGTTTCCTGCTTGCAATGACAGACATTGGGCCTGGATGGTAGCTTCCTTTACAGCGCGTAGAGGACAGCCAGGCGCACCTTGTAGGTGTACGCAGGTCTCTGCACCGCCTCCAGGCTGCCAACGAAGAGCATGAAGAAGGCATACAGGAGTACCAGCCACCAGAGATTGTACGTGAAGATTGGGACCAGGATGTAGCCCAGCACAGTCAGCTGCACTACACATCTGCCAAAAAACAGAAATGTTTTCAATCTGATCCAGGACTGAGATTCCTGATGTACAGATAGGCTGACACCTCATCGACCAAGAACTTGTGGGTTCGGCCATGAGTGTGTCTGGACCCTCACCTTATGACTCCAACAAGAAGCTGCCAATGCATGTCTAGCTTCAACCATACAGATACGAATGCGTTCACGATGACAATAGCTGCTCCAAGGGCGACCTGGCCGGGGCTGATGTAGTTTGGGCCAGGGTCTTGACCACTCTGAGTAACGCTGCAGAGCATCGTACTATCGTGGGGTAGTGCTGGAAACCAATCCATAATTAATCTGGAATTACTAGATCCGTCAAAGGTATTCTGAAATCGCCTCTTGTTCTACATGTCTGCTTGAACGATTGATGCCTCTGAAATGGTGCAAAACAACTTCTATATTACTCACTAATTTCGGTGTGGCATTCGATCAATGAGACTATAACTTTGATCCCAGCGTTCTCTGGGTAGCTTTGTGAGTGGTGGGAAATTGGCGTTGTCGAGAGCTCTTCCGGAAATCTGACGTTGGCCACCTTCCCGTCGAAAGGAAGCTGGGCCTCAACATGCACTTGTGTTAGGCCAAATACTTGGGCTGAAATAAAGGAGGAAAGTTTTTTTATGATTGATTATAGACCCTTCTCTTCAAGACGTAAAGAAATCAGGATGGACGTCTCGAAACTTTTGGCTTGGCTGCGCCTGGCTGGGATTGAGTGCTCGTGTTGTAGCATTGATGTTTTCGATGGGTCTGGAAGAGGTGTCGTTGCTACCAAAGACATCTCTTGCGGAGAAGTTGTTGTCCATGTGCCAGATGAGTCAGTACTGATGCCCGAAAACTGCAGCTGTTCTGAGGTGCAGCCTTCTATTCATAAGATCTGGCCAAGTTGTCGAAATTTTCAAGCAATAACAGATATGGGACCTTAAGGCGAAGGTATGGCTATTTCCAGGCCCTGGAGGACGCTGGGTTGACCAATGCATCTGGGGATGCTGAGATGGAGAGTATTGGCCTGATACTAGCTTTAATGACAGAGAAGAAGCTGGGCAAGTCATCCAAGTGCGCTTCTCTTCAAATCTGATTTGCCTGGCTCAAGGCCTGCCTCTAATTACGACTGCAGATTCGCAACTTGGTCTTCATGTATGCTCCTGCAATCAAAAACGATGGGCACCCAGGTGGAAGGGATATCTGGACTTCCTACCAAAGAGCATCCCAGGCATGCCACTGTTCTGGGATTCTGAACAGCTTCAGAGTCTTGAGGGAACGTCATTGATAGAGAAGATGAATGGCTGGAAGGCAATGCCTGACAGGCCTTTGGAGCCTCCATGCAAGGTGCCACCCCAGGGACCTCTCAGAGAGACCAGCTTTTGATGATCCGATATAAGTTGCCTGTCATGGTGCCAGTTCAGGGCAGAATTTTGGGTGTGGCAGGTTGGCGAGAAGTTCAATTCAGTGGTGCAACCATTTCTACAGAGCAATGCCCACCTGAAGCTGCCTCACAATGCGGCCAGCACACGCCGCTTGTACGTGTGGGCAACAGCCATGGTGTCAGCTTACTCCTTCACCATCGGCGATGACAGGTGAGAAGTGGTGATTGCTCATTCAAGAAGGCCAGCATACACCATGAACTCATGGTCTGGGAATGCAGAGTGCGCTGTGGACGGACTGTGCTGTCAGTATGTTAAGATGTGCCTGATGTATTGCAGATTCCAGGCCATGGTGCCGATGTGGGATGCGCTCAACCACATCACCGGCCACGCCAATGTGCGGCTGCACCACTGCGCGCGGAAGGGCGCCCTGCGGATGATCGCCACCTGCCTCATCACCAAGGGTGAACAGGTGCGCCCCCGTGGCTGCATTGCAATCCAGTACACCAGCCATTCTTGCTTACTGTGTTTTCACTATATGAATCTTTCTGCTGTTCACTTTGCCTATGGGCCGCGTGACACATGCAGTCCATGCATCTTGCTGGCACTCACTTTGACATTATGTGCAGGTGATCAACAGCTATGGGGACCTGCCGAACAGCGAGCTGCTGCGGCGGTACGGCTTTGTTGAGACGGATCCCAACCCGCACGACTGCCTAGAGGTTGCCTTTGTGGACCTGCACCGCAGCTGCCATGCCTGGCGTACTGGCAGCAATAGCACGGGCCAACACAGCCCATTGGAGCCGCAGCAACTTCCAGGCAGTGCCAGAAGTGACGCCAAGGCAGTGGACAATAGAAACATTGGACTTGGCGGCAGGGAGACTGATACGTGCCAAACTGACAGGCATCGGGAAGGATGCGGGGGGAGGCATGCACGGTGCAGGGCGAGTTGTGAGGCGCACAAGGGGCAGGCGGGGAAACAGAGATGCAGTGAGGGAGTATGCTGTGAGAGGCTGGCATTCCTCGTGAAGCAGGGTCTTGTGCCGCCGGACGGCTGGTTCAAGGTGGGCTGGTGTGGGCGGCCCCCGGCGGAGCTGCTGGAAGCTGCCAGACTGCTTCTGTTACCAGATCAGGAGTTGAACGACTTTGTGCGCAAGGTAGAGCAGTGGCGGCCTCCGCAGGTTCGGCCCACCGCTTCAGATGTCCCTGAAGGCCTTTTGGAGTTCCTTCGGCAGTTCTGCGCGGGTGTTGTGCAGAGATGTGAGCGCAGTGAAGCTTTGGTGAGCCAGATATTCTGTAGGACAACTGTGAATGGGAGTGATGGTCTCAGTCCTCGTGAGTTGGCGTCTGTTGTGTTGAGGGCAGAGCTGCAGTGCGCGTGCCGATTCAAGGAACATTTGGACATGCTTGCGGCAGAAACATTGCTGAAGCAGTGCTCTTCTCTTTGGAAGCACATCCGCAACGGTGTAATGCAATGACCAGAAAACATTCAACCTCGGTGCTGTGCATGGTAAGCATGAAACCTGAACGCCAGATTTGGCGCACCTTGAAATTTCGTTCTTGCGCTCTTGTGAGGATTTTCCCTAATTCATCCATGCATATTTGCTAGATATGCAGAAGTAGAACAGAGGAACGTATGTTGAGTATCTGTCCTCATCATTGAAGGTCACAAGAAGTTGTTCTGAAGGACTTACTAAACCTGAAAGACGCATGAAATCCTCGTCGAGAACGTTACTTTGTCTGAATCGTATGGGATTATAGGGAGCAGTAAATCGTTATAAACCCGGAATCCTGTTCGCTGCAGACACACGATGTTGAACTTGTTGCTGGATATTCACTACTTGATTCCCAGAGTTATAATATGGGTCCTACTCTTTGCAGCAGCCGTGACAGACACAATTCGCCATCGGCATGTCAAGCGGCGAGGCCATCAGCTTCAGAGAGGCGTCTTGTTTGTCATCTGCGCTTTCATAGTGCAGGACATCTTGCTTATGGCCTATGCCGCTCAGAAAAGTGCAGACGACCCCCACACCCAGCGCATCTACCTGGCGTATATCTTCTTCACGGATTTTGCTGACAGCTCATTCATTGTAAGTTTCCAGTGTGTCGCGTCCTCTGCATGCTCCCTACTTCCTTCATTTGATGTGCACGGTACAGGCATCCTACAAGGGCTGATAAGTGTTTTCTGCGCTCCTGCAGGCTTTGCTGCTTCTGATTGCGGCTGGATACTGGTGAGTATCTGACGGTGCACCTTTTGTTGCGAATTTTGACAAATTTTGACAGATCCTGCTAATTGACTGCTCTGTTTGGCCCCGGGACTGGAAGGCTGACATACTGTTCCTGTGACGCAGCATAACACGGGACAACTTGGGGCCCTACAAGCAGAAAGTCCTCTACATTCCCACGGTCTACCTGTTCACAACGCTGGTGCGTTGTTGGAAAGCCCTTGATTGCTAAATCATGGCTCCTGTATGCTTGCTTTACTGACTGACAGAGCTAGATAATAGTCAGTAGTGTCTGCGGTGCTGTAGGTGGTGGACTACATCATCAATGCAGTCAAGAGCACAGCGCCAGGCGCCGAGCTGTCAGAGGACACAGACATTGACATCAGGGACGGCTTCTCTGGCTGGGAGTGGATCGTGCTGAACATCTGTGAGGTGCATTTCAATCTTAGCGGCCACATATCCCCTGCGCTTTGCGATCTGCAATGTCGACCTCGCCATATGAACGAGCAACAATTATGAGGGCCGCCACTGGATGGAAAGGAAGCATCAAGAATGCATGCCCACTCAATAGGATGGGCATGCGAGCTTCAATTCTATCGTTTCCGCTGAAAGGCCCCGACATGCTGCAGTTCCAGGATGAAAGCCTGTCAGGCCGTTTCTGAGGTCTTTGAATGTGTGGCAGATCGCGAGCATCCTGGCGCTGATTCTGGCGTGGGTGTACATCTTCGACACCGTGCTGAAGGAGCGGGAGAAGCTGGAGAGCCCGCAGGAGGGTATTGTCGGCGCTGTGCCGCGCGATGTGGAGAACCCAGTCGCCCCCGGCCAAACTCTGCCGGCCAACGGCACTGGCCGCGCTGCCGGTGCGCGCCAAGTCTATCAATCAAACGACCTTCTTCAAAGAAGCCCTGCAATTTTGAGGAGAGGGGCTCCCTGGACCTTTTATTCGGCAGAGGAGGTTTCCCCTTCGCGCCTGCGGTCAAGGCTGCCATACCTAAACACATATTTGATAACTGTCATCACTGATTATCCTCAAGGTGCATCCTCGTGTCGGGGCCCTCAGCATATCAGGAGGTGAGCAATAGTTATGCAGAGTGGGGACCACTGGCATAATACATGCAATGTCGCGTGAGCAACAGGGATTCTGCGCGGCGTGCTGCAGGGGCGAGCAACGGCAATGGCCGCACCGATGATGAGGGCGTGGGGCACAATGTGGACCTGCCAGCCGAGGTGCTGTTGGATGGCAACACCGTCCTCTCAGACCACTACGCTGAAGTCACCGGTGAGACTGCTGCTTGCAATCAAATTACATGCATGTATGTGCATCCTGCTCCTTCTGGCACTTGTGCTGTGCACCTGACAAGATTGTGTGAGAGTTTGCACTCTTTGCATGTGCTGCCTGCTTGAGTACCAGTCTATGACACTTGTGCGTGTGCAGACAATGACACGGATGCGGTGAAGACGGTGGAGGAGAGTTTGGACCACCGCAGCAAGCTGCGGCTGATGAGCCAATTCATGTTTGGCGTGGGCGGCTACATCGTGGCGCGCATCGCCGCCATACTGCTGCCCCTGTTCTTCGTCAACCAGCCAGGGCAGGAGGACCTGGCCATCCGCATTGTCTTGATACTGGAGAACGTCGTCCTGTGGGCCTTCCTGGCCGCCCTCGCCTACATCTTCAGGTTTGCTTGTCCTCATTACGCACCTTTCAGTTCTACGCGCAGCGCGCAGTCTGCTCCTTTTCTGGAATTTTCTGAGTCTGATGCTGTGGCGTTATTTTCCAAAAGGGAAGAATCCTTTAGAACGGAATCGTTCTTTTAGCATGCGTGCAGGTGTGGTGTTTCTGATTGAAAATCTGTGTGGCGATGAGGAATGCTGATCTGCGCAAGGGCTCTGAGTCAAGAAGGGCTGCCTTGTGCGCCCTTGTTGCATGATTGAGAACCAAAGCTATGCGTGAACTGAGCCACACCCCTTGCCTATGTGCACTATTGTAGCATTGGCATGACAAGGATTAATCAATGCAGAGGATGCGGACTTGAAAATTTTCTGATGGCACGACATTGTAGTGCCAGCCAGGGGCATTTCCAAATACAATGCCTGACAAATTCCTTTTGGTGGTGCAGGCTGAGGCCGGACAACCCATACCTGCTGCTGGATGAGTTTGGGGAGGGCAACCCCACAGACAGCGGCCTGACAACGGAGCTGGGGGTGATGAGCAATGATGATGGCGAGCCACTGGGTGGCCGTGGGGGGTACGGGTCGGCGGCGGCCGGCGCACGCGGCAGCGGGTCTGGCGCTGCGCATGCGGACTCCATTGACAGGAAGTTTTCCTTGGGGGAGGAGGATGATGTGGGCAGCCCGACAGGGGTAAGGGCGGGGGGTGTGAGCCAGCCGCGCAGCCGAGCTAGCACCAGCTGAGCGCATTGATGTAGCCGAGCGCACATAGCCTGATTGGGCCTTGCATGGGCACGGACGGATGTTGTAATCAAGCCTGCAGGACAGCTGTTTCCTTCTTGATTTTCTATTTGGGAATCTGAGGCTCAAATTATCGCAAGCAGCATGAGTGTCAGGTTAATGTAGATCTGTTGTCCACAACAGCGCAATTGTATTGTGTACCTGCTTGCTTGTTGTCTCGTCGTCGATGTTTACCTGGATGCACGTCAGCGTTGCAAGCGGCCTTTCTCGTGCATGCCATGGCTGCCACTGGCCGGTGCATAACAGTGTATTTATTAGGTTGCAGTGTCACTCAAATCAATATCAGTCAAGAAAGGTGCACGTGCTAGCCAGGACTGTGTTCACATAGGTGATCCTGGGTCTGGTGGCGCATTTACTGCTTGACACCATGTAATACCTGCAACACATTTCCCCTTTGGGCTTGGAAATTCGTAAAGTCCGTAAGTTGCAGCCATTTGAGGCATTTGACTCATTTCAGTCGCATCTTGCGCTAGCTTACCACCAATTCTTGGTGATTGCAGCACGCGTAGACCATGTCCTCCTTCGAGGGCTATAGGCAGAACAACGACAGCGACAGAACACAGGTGCGCGTCGCCATTAAAGTTTTCATTGTCTTTCCCAAGCGCCACATATGTTTTATCGCCGCGATCTCGAGACCACATTGATCGCACAACCTTGTGATGTGCAACTCAAGAGCTGTGCAGCAAAGTAGACTATTGTCGGGGCAGAAGATCTCCTTTCAAGATGGGAAAGCCCTGATGAGGTGTTGCCAAAGGCCAGCAGTGCATTTATGCATTTAGATCCCAACCACCGAGGATAAACATGATCAGATCTATTCAATGCAACTTTTACGTGGATTTTGGCAGTAAGTGCAATCTCGTATCCTGTATGCATCCTTGGTCTGCCCACCACCATAGCCTTGCTGAGAGTGTGCTGTGGGGCGTCACCAGGCGAGAGGTCCTAGAAGAGCAGCAAAGGTGTGTTAAAACCGCCAGCAGTGTAGAGATGGTGTTCAGACTTTTCGAAAACCTGTTTCAAAGCAGTGTATTGGCTTGGCTACACAGCCTGCCATAAATCCAACACTTGTTTGAGACTGAAACGATCCTGCCTTCTTGGCTAACAGCTAAAAATGATCGCCACCGTGCTTGCAACAGGCACCACCTCCACCATCAAAGCAGCCAGCTCCTTATGGACCTACACCCAACTCAACCACAGTGACGCCCATGCACCATGACGGCAGAAGCCAGGCAAGGCTCTGCATGTCTTTTCACCTCCTATCACAGATGCGCAAACCCCATCACCGCATGCAAGGATCAAAGTGGTCTTCAGCCTGCATTTGCCAGCTGGCGATGGAATTTCTTGTTACTCTGAAGAATGCATGTGTGCTCTTGTACAGGGAGATGGCTTCGCCTGGGGTGGCGCTTCGGGCGCGGTCAGGGACCGGCCAGGCCAGGCACGCAAGGCAAAGGGCCCCTCCGTGCCCGCACCAGCCAACGTCGCGCCTTCAGCAGGCCACAACTTCCAGTCGCTTGGCAACATGCCCGTCCGCAGCGGTGGCCAAGGCATGTTCCCTCACATGATCTCATTACGCACTACGTTGCATGTTATGGAATGGGGCCACATCAACAGTACATCCTCAACATCACGGCATGAAATAGGCCTGCTGATGCCTGACACCTTTGATGACTAATGGGCTTTTTGCAGAATTGCAGAATTGGTCTCATGAAGGATGCTGATCTGTCATGCAGGTGGCATGCAGGTGCTGGGAAGGCCAGCACAGAGCCGAGCGCCGACGCGGGCAGTCCCCGTGACGCCGGCCGCGGCAGAGAAAGCATCGCCAAGCGGTGCCCCAGACCAGGCAGCACCGGCCACCCCTCCCGTCGCCGCAGACCCTCCTGCAGCGCCAGCCTCGGCACCGTTGCCGGCGGCGCCTGCGCAGCCATCTGCTTCACAGCCAGCCCCTGCCGGTGCGAAAGGGCAGGCCCCGGAGGGCCGCGCGGCGTCGGCCGGCCCTGCGAGCGGCTCTGTTCCCCGGGAAGCGGTGTCGGCTGACGGTGGGAGATCCGTGCCGCCGGATGTTGGTGGGTCTGGCCCTGCGGCAGCCCCCCAGCCCCAGGTGTGTTTTTTGATCTGCTGCACACCGTTTAAGTGGCTTCTTCAGACACTGGCCAGTGCGCTTGCCAAGCTACGCCCTGTCTAAATGTGGGGTTTTCAGACGTCTGAAGGAGAGTCTGGTTACCTATGCAGGGCCAGAGGCAGAGCAGAGGGAAGGGCAATGGCAACCAGCGTTCACCTCATCGGTCCAACGGGCAGCAGGGCAACCAGCGCTGGAACAACTACCAGTCAGCCCCCCAGGCCCCACACCAAGGCTACCAGGCCCATCCATCCCAGATACCACCCAGCTATCAGGTGGGCAATTGTTTCTCTTCAATCTTATAGGGGCTTGTGCCAACTTCCAACAAGGGAAGCGCTCATGTCAGCCCTAATGCCAACAGTGCATTTGCAGCCCTTTGCTGGGAATTAAGCATGCGTGCAAGGCACCACAGTCAGAACCTTGAAATGCCTGTTGCAGGGTTACCAGGCGTACCCACCAGTGCAGCAGCAGATACCCTTTGGACAGCAGCCCCATGTCTATTTTGGCAACATGCCGGCACAGGTCCCTGTAGCCTTCGTCCCCACCGTCCCTGCAGCACGCACATACACCACCAGCTATGCTGCAGCCTCCAAGGGCACCCTGCAGGCGGATGCAGCCCCCTTTGTGAGTAGCATGCCTCGTCATTTTCAATGCAGGATTCCTCCTTGCTACGATGTAGACCTGAAAAAACCGACTTATTATGTTAGTGTCCATGTATCTTTTATGAGCTTTTTCGAATTGTCAAATGCACGCTATCACTGTACTTGCCTCCATCCAAAACCAAGAACAGACCCTGTGGCGAAAGGCTGGCAGCTTTGATCAGAAGCTGATCAAAGGGTCCTTTCTTTTATGGAAGAAGGCATGTGCAAGACGAGATGCAAATTTGAGCACTTTTGGCAGCGTGCCCGGTGTTGGAATTGTGGCCTGACTAATTCCTTTGTGCAATTAACAGGTGTCAGTGTCCAGCTCTTCAGCCAACTCACTGCCATACAGGCCCTACCAAGTCAAACCACCCCCGAACCAGGCCATCATCCCGCCGCAGATTTCCAGTGTAACCTCCACAGCACCTGCACAGCCCTTCTTCGTGCCCTCGCCACCCAGATCTGTCCAGTCAGCGCCCAGTCAGCCAGGCCCATGGGGGCCGGCTGCGGCCAGCCCTTGCAAGGCTGCTCCCCAGCAGCCGCCAGTCACCCTCACAACCATCACCCCTACTTCCCAGGTGCTTCTGCTGTCCTCTGCTGAGTGTCCCTGCCTGTATTCGCAGCACGAGAGCAACACCCTGCCATTGGTACCCTGCCATTGTTTTCTTCTTCTCTTCTCATCTCACAGGTGCACAGCGCATGCAGATCTTGTTCAGGCTTGCACAAATGGACTATCGTGGTTGCGGATGCTGTCCTTGCAAAAGTTATAAGAGTTGAGTGGGCTGTGTAGGGTGTGAGCGGAGTCCAGGCGCCTGCAACTCCCACAAAGCCGTCAGGGGCGGCACCCGTGGCAGCAGCGGAGTCCGCAGAAACGCCGGAGGCACCGTCAACAGAGTCCACAGCCCCTGGCATGCAGGTTGCTGCAGCCGACTCAGCTTACGGCAGCACTGCTGAATCAGCAGCCCCGCCTGCAGGGGATGCGCCGGCAGTTGCACCAGTCCAGAGCGAAGAAAGCAGCGGCAGTGCTGCTGTGGCTGAGGCAGCTACCGGTGCAGACGCTGCTCCTCCTGTCGAGCCTGTTTGTATGGCCAATCAGAGCACACCAGCCGCACTGACCCAGCCAGAGCAGGCAGACAGCACAGGGGAAGCCACAACAGCTGCTCCTGAGCAGGCATCGCAGAAGGAGGCAACATCCTCTGCGCCTGCTGCCGCGCCCACAGCTGCTTCTACGTCAGACAGCGCCGCCGCAAAGGAAACGCCTAGCATGTCTGCTGCAGAGCAGCCCTCCAGTGCCCCCACAGCTTCCCAGTCGCCAGCAGCCGCCCAGAGGGGCCCTGCACCTGTGCAGCAGCGACCGCAGCAGCAGCAGCAACAGCGCCAGCCTCCACCGCAGCAGCAGCAGCGTGCATCAGCACCAGCAAAACCGGCGTCCCTGCTGCCGGCCACTGCCGGCTGGGGAGGCAAGCGGAAGACCCCTGCAGCCTCCCCCACTGCACCCATGCCGGTGCCGGCCGCTCAGCCAGCGAAGGCCGGTCCCTCGCCGGCTGCGCAGCCGCCTGCAGCGTCACATGCGCCAGCACAGACCGCCCCAGAGAAGCCCGCCGCAGCCAGCCCCCCTGCGGCCGCGCCCGGCCAGCCGGCAACCCCCGCCGCAGAGGCAGGCAGCTCAGGAAGCGCCGCAAAGACCGAGAAGCCTGCTGCCGAGCATTCCCCGACCGCCACTCACACTACCACCACTGCTGAGGCTCCTGCGCAGAGCCCAGTTAAGCCAGCAAAGGCAGACCCTCCCGCTGAAGAGAAGCCAGCCGTGGAGGCCGCCAGTAAGCCAGTGCAGGAGCCGGCTGCAGCGAGCCTGCCAGCACGCCCGCCGCCTGTGGCAGTGGCTGCGGCAGAGCCCCCGAAACCAAAGACATGGGCGGCAATGGCCAAGAAGCTGGCGACAGATGCTGGCCCCACTGTGTTCCGGCCGCCTCCGCCCAAGCCGGTGACGCCCAAATCAGCCACCTCCTCCGCCGGCCCTCCCACTGCCGACCGGCCTCGGCAGGTGCGCTTTTGGCTTAAAAACATGCTCAATTGCTGTTTGACTACACGTTGAGGAAGTGCAAGGAGTGTCGAGATGGTGGTACCTGTGAAGCCATTGAGAACGTGCAACAAATCTGAAGATGGAAGCACCTGTGAGAGGTCGGCGGCTGAGTTGGTTGGCGCACGTGGATGCAGGCGAGAGGCCAGAGCGAGTCTGGTCGGCCCATGGGGCGCAGGGACGCCTCCCGAGACGCGCTCAGAGATGGCCAGCGCCCCCGTGGCAGAGGTCAGCTCCTCGCCCTTGGAAGTCCACCAAATTTTGCTTTGAATATAATATCACAAGATCATGTGCGTGTTGTCAGAAAAAAATTGATGAGAAAGAGGTGTTAAAAAACCTTGTGAGGATAATATGGGAGCACACACTGATGTGCACAAATCATTTGCTGTAGTGGGTTGTGCTGCTCATGTGTCGGCTCTGTGATGCGCAGGTGAGCCAGGACACAGGCGCGAGGATGGCAACCACCAGAGAGGTGCTGGCGATGGGGGCCGCGATGGCAGGTCTGCTCCTGAAAATCGTTTCTTTATCCTTGCCAATACGTTTGCCCTCCTTGGTTTTAAATGTTTGAAGCAATTGAAATGAAGCGGGACTTTCAGCTGATACGCTTCGCATCACACACAGGCGGGGCCCATCCAGGGACGTGCGGCCAATAGCTGCAGCAACCACATCGTTGCAGAGGGCCAGCGAGGCCTCAGCTGCCGCTCCAATCAAGGGCCAGGCTCCAGGTCCTGTTGCTGAGGATCCCACTGCTGCCGCCAGCGCTGCTCCCGCTGCCAGCACAGAACCTGCGGCACCGACCGCTGCAGTCCCAGACAAGCCTTCCTCACCTGCAGGTACGTATGATCCTTTGGCTGCTGCTTGCTGAGAAGCATGCTGATGTGCTATGTATGGAGTCTGAGAAAGGAGCATGCTGATTAACTTGGTAAATGTGTAATTCCTGGATGTCCTGTGCAGTGCCAAAGCCAGAACAGCTGGAGGCAAAGGCCGCACCATTGGGCCAGTCTGAGGCAGCGCAAAAAGCTGCCAAGCCGGATGAGGCTCCAGCTGCCCAGTCCAAGACCGCCCCAGCAACAACACCCACACCCGCCGCGACAGAGCACGTGAGCGTCCTTTTGAAGCCCTATTTGCCCATTTTCTCTTGCGAAGCATCTACTGCTGTAAACGTGTGGTTGTGCAACGACGCCAATTGCTCGAGAGCGCACAGGGGTGTTGTGATATCTGAGCCCAGCCAGTCTGTTCCGCAGGCCCCGGCAGCAGAGCCAGAAGAAGCCTCGGCGGCCGAGCCAAAGCAGGCACCGGCGGCAGCGCCCAAGCAGGTGCCGGCGGCTGCGCCAGCTCAGCAGAAGATTCTGAGCGGGACGGTGCTGGACGCGGTGCGGCGGCTGTGCGGCGCGGTGGATGAACTGTCGGACGCGCATGCTCCCAGATTCCTGCCCCGCGGCCTTGTCAACACCGGCAACCTGTGCTTCATGAACTCCATCCTGCAGGTCTGCTGCTTTTCTGTCTGGAAACATATCTTTATACGCTCTTCCTGCCTAGAGGCAAGGTGCGTCCTGCGGACGAGCCGATGGCAAAGGCTGCCATACTTGATCCCCTTGATAGATTCGCCAGATCCAAGCAAAACCCAGTCAACCATGGGCACGGTGCTCAGAATTCACACCGCCCCCCGGATTGGCAGTAAGGGTTGCAAGCCTTGAGGCTTGTATCTCGATCACAGCTGCGGCTGTAGAGATCATGAGACGCGAAGCTTGCCTTGAAATGCTGGGCATGTCTAGATTTTTAATGACCACTCCAGGAGCATATGTGGTGTGTGTAGGCGCTGATGGGCGGGCAGCAGTTCTGCGCGATGCTGCAGGAGCTGCAGGCAGCTTCGCCAGCCTTTGGGCCCAACGAGCTGCCCACGCTGCACGCGTTCTCCGCCCTCGCGGCTGAGTTCCTGCAGACGGCCGCGTCTGAAGCGCCAGGTGCGCCCCTCCATCCTGCAGCCCTTTGAGAATGTCCAAGTGTCGAGAGATTCAAGAACCCGTGTTCCTTCTGCGTTTCCAAGATGCATCCTTGGTCATGCTGGCCTGGCACTCTGTCAAGCTGAAGTTGACCTTTGAATCCTGTATAAAGAAGGAACATTGGCTGCGATGTGCTGTGCTGACCTTCTGCATGCCTTGGTGCAGCGCTAATGGCGAACGGAGATGTTGGCAAGAAGGAGCCCGTGTACAAGGCCAAGGACCCTCCCAAGTCCAACGCTTGGGCCAGGCCCGGCAGCGCGGTGAGCTGCATGCACGCATGTTGCATTGCACCCAAATGCAGAGACTGTGCAGATAATCAGCTTGCATGCCCTTTGATGTGCCGTGGATCATGGCTGAATGACAAAATCTCCTGAGGACAAGCTCTGGCTCCCAAGGACAGCTGTGTGATTGGAACATGTCACGCTGCATTCCTCATCTGCGGCTAATAATTGTCAGAATGTGCAATCAGAGTGCTCCTGTTGTGATTGCGTTCTGCCGATGCAGGGCCCGAACGCGGTGACACTAGCGGCGCGGCTGAGCCAGCAGGCGCTGCTACCGGACATGATGTTCCCCACGGTCAACCGCTTCAACCCCAACAACGGCCGCCCCCTGCCCACCGCCAACGGTGCGGGTTGGGCGCCTTCTTTTCTTTCCAGGCCAATTTCTCGCTCTGCACAGTGCCTGAGGGCTGGTCAAACATTTTGGCATTGCATTGAATCTATGTGCCAGTGTGCTCTGGTGCGATGAAAGTGCTCAGCGTCATTTGGTGAGAGGACATGGCAACAATGTTGTGTGCAACCCTCTCTTGGTGCAAATGACATTGTATAGGCATCCTTCATGTCCACCGAGTTGGTTGCTGAGCACTGCATCACATCTCCGTTAGCTCGCCATATATATAGCCTTCCCGTACATCCAGGGGACTTGTGGACTCCTGTTCTCTATAGTTGACGTGTTTGAAAGTTCACAATTGCCACAAGTTTCATGCGGCTGAATCCCGTGGGTCGCGAATGCCCGGTCCTGACCCAGGGCTGACTGCGCATACAGGCAAGGAGACGACGGCTGCGGCCGCGGCGTCGGCAGCGGCCACGCGGCAGCAGGAGGATGCGCAGGAGTTCCTGGGCTTCCTGCTGGACTCGGCCCATGAGGAGCTGCTGCGATTGCGCCTTCTCCACGCCGCCTCCCTCGGCAATCCCGGTGCGCGCATTTCCGCATCCTTCAAATTCTCCTCACTTTCCTCCCCTTTCTGTCGAGCACTCCTTCAAGTTTGCAAGGATCCAGTGCTGTCTGTAGAGCATTCTTTAGGCTGGCATTGATAAGCAGGCCCACAGCGCTGCAGTTGTCCTGCTGGGCCAGGCTGATGCAAGTTTTACAGAATATTGGTGTCTGCATCTGCATGTGCAAGAGTTGACATTTGGCATCGGTGTGCAGACGAGGCAGCAGAGGGGTCGGAGGCTGGCGGAGATGATGAGGAGTGGCTGATGGCGGGGCGCTCCAAGAAGAAGAAAGCCGTCACCCGCGGCACCACCTCCATCCAGGCAAACCTCTTGCTCTTTCTTGAACTGTATCTGGTTTGCGTGTTTTGCTGCTCTATTGCCGGAAATCTGTCACTACTGGACATGTTGCTCTCTGCCAATGGGACTGCTCATCGCTTTATGGCAACCAGGTGGCATCACGTCAGGAGCAACACTCTTATTGATTTACATGATGCCTGCCTCTCGCCTTGAGATTGCTCTAGCGCATTTCTTCTCTGTGCATGAGGTGCAGCATGGCAGGTGGCTACTTGTGCTCTCGCGGAGGCCTCTTCGTTGCGTGAGGTGTGTCACGCGTAGGGGCACGCATGTGCCGCACTTAATCTGAGCTGCTTTGAATGTCTGCGGTGTGCTGCAGGGCGGCACGACGCTGGCGAGCGCGGTGTTTGGGGGCGCGCTGCGCAGCGAAGTGAAGGCAGCGGGGGCACCGGCCAGCGCGACGCTGGAGCCTTGCTTTGTGGTGCATCTGGACATCCACCCGGACGCCGTGCGCTCCGTCTCAGACGCGCTCCACGCCTTCACCTCCCCCGAGACCATCTCCGGTGCGTGGGCCCCTTGTGTAACACGCTCCTCTGTCACTATAGAGCACAGTCGTCTGACTTGTGTCACCATTTTTTGTGCATGCGGCACACGTCGTCAGTGGCTGCGCTGCCATGGTTCTGGATGTCACGGAGGGTGATGTTCTGTCTCGTGTTGGCCGGGGATCATTCCATTGCAGTGGGTGACCGTGTAATTTTGCTGTGATGTGCAAGGGAGCCCGTCGGCTTCAAGTTGCCACTTTGTGAGCGTGGCATGCAGTGCTTGACAGCTAGGTGTGTGCGTGTGTGCAGGGTACAAGGTGCGGGACAACTCGGAGGGCGTGACTGCGCGCAAGGTGGTGCAGCTGTACGCGCTGCCTCGCATCCTGGTGCTGCACCTCAAGCGCTTCTCCTACGGCCTCACCGGCACCGGCAAGATCCACAAGACCGTCCACTACGGCGACCGCCTGCGGTGAGACCGCCCTCTTCCTTATCAACTTTGATGTTTTCAAAGTTTGCAGACCAGCCGCCAGCTGCTTGTTGATAGCTTGCGGCCCAGTAAGGCGGGTGCCTATACTGTGCTGGGGAGGTGTATCATCGCTATCATAGAGAGGCAGACTGCCGTCAAGTGGCAGCTTTAGCGCTTCGGCCTATGATACATGGAAGTCCTCAGTGGCTTGCTCGCCAAATCACTGTACATTGCTAGGGCACTGGGTGGATAAGCAAGCAGCTCATTGAAGACCTTCATGTGTCGCCAATCTGTTTTTTTTAGGTGGGACGGCACCCAATCCTCCAAGCCCCTTAGGCAGCCTAATGGATACCACTGCGTAAGACTTTGTTTGGGGTCACCAGAACCCTTTGTTGGATTTCAGCAGCTGCATCCACCTCTTTACATTCCTCGCGCTAAAAGTAACTCGAGGCACACTACTGCGGCAGGGTGCAGCCGTCGTGGATGGCGGAGGGCTGCCCGGACGCGCGGCACCGCGGTGGCGCGGACTACGACTTGATCGCAGTCGTGCACCACCACGGCCGCACGCCAGCCGCCGGCCACTACACCGCCGATGTGCGCCAGCCGGACGGCAAGTGGCTGCGCTTCGACGACGCCGATCTCATGTCGGTGCCGCTCGCGCGCGTCGTGGACGACAACAAGGCCTACCTGCTCTTCTACCAGCTCCGCGAGTGAACTACCCCACGCCTGCAGCTTCAGCTTGCTGATGAGGAAAGCACGTAAATTTCTCGCTGCTCGGTAGAAAGGTTCTTCGCGAGAAGAGGATGTGTCAGGCGGCGGCGTGCCCTAAGGAGGAAAGATTGGCGGAGGGCATGCTGCAGGAGAGCCATCAGCATATAGTTGCTGGAGGAATGAGCTGCCGGGGGTGCCCTTGATCATATCTACTCAGTTGGGTTCTTGAGTTTTGGTTATCTGTCGACCCTGTCGGGTCATGGATGGTTGGGCGGGTCTGGGTATCAGGGTGTTCTGGATTGATGCGAAGCTCTACATACGGGGTTGGAAGTGGGGTGTCTGTTTTGGGTTTTGTTACAAAGGGGTCCACACTTCCTGAATAGCTGTACCTGAGGCGAGGGGCAGCAGAATATCCAAGCAACATCTGGTTTGCTTGCCAACTGCGTGAAGGGCTGAGCTGCCAGGTTGGAATGTTGGTGCGCTGGGGGTGCACATTAAAGGTGCAGGCCTGCAAGGGAAACTTGGGGTGGACTGCAGCTGGGGTGGGTTTGTGCTTGTGAGTGTGCATAAGGCGTGTCGGCTTGCTCTGGCCAGGTATGTTTTGTCTGGCAGTTCTCAGGGCGGCGCAGGGGTGTCGGTGCCGCCTTCTGGGCTGGGCTTTCATCATGTCCTGCTGTTTAGAAGCAAGCTTGACAGAAGGCCAGAGAGCATATCTTTTTTGCACCTTCGGGGAGCGCTTCACCTTTTGAGGTGCAAGCTTCATGCATCTAATCCCGCCAATGGCATATGAGAAGAACACTTCTGTAGATTTGGGTCGCTGCATTGCTTGTTGTCCAGGATAGCTCAAGGAGCACAGCCTGCGCTGTGATCCTCAGCAATCATTCATTCCATGGTTGAAAGTTTGCACTGCTTGGCTCTCCTCAGCATTCTCCCATGTAGGGAATCGAGCAGATCGCATACACAATGTGCTTCCTTCTTGGCCCCCTGGACACAATGCCGAGCGCACCAAACACCAGATGGCAACATGGTGTTGAGCACTGCATGTGTGTGTCTGTTGTTTCAAGAGAGAGCTTTATGCAAGAAACAGTCCCTTCAATCTATAGGAGAAGTCGAGCACGCTGGCATGCATTGTGAGGCTTCACAATTGCGTGGAGCCCAAGAGTGGAATTTTTCCTAGACCTTCGAACCTTTCTCCTATGGTGTTGCAGCAGTCTGAGCGACAAGGCCGTTTAGTTCAGGAGAATAACGTTGGACCTTGAATATTCTCGCCGCACACGCAGTAAGACCATGGGGTGGAAAGAGATTGCCCGTGCAATGACCGAAAGGAAGCACTGGGTTTTGACGTAATTTAGTATATCTGCCTCGCTCATTCATACATAGTGTAAACAGAATCTAGTATTGATGTACTGAGGGCCTTGGGTACCTGCAGTAAACTAATGCTTTCAAGTGGAAAGGCAGTTAGTAAGCCTTCATGCATGATTTTGATGACTGACATCATCAGAAATGGCATGTTTATGCACTACCACAATACCCGGCAGCGAGATGTTTTGCACAGGCAGCCGATGCTTACATGCAGTCGCATGTTAAATGGGCAAATACCACAAACGCCCATTGACAATCCATCTAGATGAAACCCAAAGTGGTTATAACTGTGAAAATTACGTTGCAGCAAGCGTTAGAATTGCAATGAAACAAGATTGGGTTCTCTAACGGCCCACAACACTCCTATCACTTATGCATGGATACAATCGATGAGTCATCCCCTCTGGCACGCACACGAGTCCGGATCAAACTGAAGCTTTACGCTAAACATGCACAGATAGATATAAAGCTGGAAATGAAGAGAAAGCCGTTTCGCAACTTGGTACACATGCACCTGTGTGTGCCGCGACTGAGTCGCAAGGCACGTGCACAGATCCGCTAGGGATACACTCACAGCCTGGGAAAACCACACTGCGTCAATACTGTACCTTTCACATGCCCTGCCTAAGACTCATAGCAATGCAGCATTCCTCAGTCACCGCACAACACTCTCGGCTCGCGACCAAAAATGTCAGCCATTGCATGGCCTGCATCACATGAAAGAAATACAATTTCACGAGGCCTAGCGGCGGAGGACATCGCCCCAGCACGCACGCCTGAAACTCATCTCACCCAGAATACTTTATAATGCGCTGACACTTTCTCCGCAGACCTACGCCATGCGCTGCCAAACACGGCTGAGGCAGCAGGTGCTACAATCTTCTCTCTCTTTTTCCACGTGCACCCGCAATCAGCCGCTGCAGATGGCCTCTTCAGAGTACTTAGTGAGCCCTGGCCACTGGGCTGACTGGGCAGGAGTCTAGAGTGGAATTCCTGGAGCACGTGCGGCTCGCGCTCTCAGCCTGCGCCACCCCCTGTACAACCAAGAATGCCTGTCAGTATACCTCCAAAACAGCACAATCATGACAGCTCAAAATCTGTTACAAGTCCCACCCCCTTGCACGACTGTCAGCATGCAGGCTGTAACTAGCATGCTTCTGCGCTGCAGCCACACGGGTTGAAGAATGCTTGTGAACGAGCACATTGGCTCCAAGAACAACACATCAGGTATCAGGCATGCAGGGGAAGAGCAGCTCACACGCAGCAGGCAGCGCTTGAAAGTCTCTGCGCGCATGATGACCTCGGCCCCATGAACAAAGCCCTCGGCCACCATCAGCTTGGTCAGCTGCTCCTCCTTCACGTCAATGTGGCACTCCTGTGCACACCCAGCCCCCATCAGCCTCAAAATCACTCTTGCCTTTGCACAGAAAGATGATGACTTCAAATCCGGTCCGGAACATGTTTATATGCACTCTAGTGAGGGCCCTCATGACCATGGACGTCATGAATTTGTCATCCAGTTGCACCTTATGACAGCCCACACTGCAGGATGCAACCCACATCCCAGCACAGGCAGGTCTAGCACGACAGCAGTTTCTCCCCTCCACAAGAGCGTTCAATCAGAGCAATCCAGAAACAGTGGACGCAAGGGCGCACTTGGAGGGCGGAGGCGAAGACGCGGGGCCCCAGCTCGCCGTCGTGGTCATCGTCGAGGTCAGAGAAGACGCGCGTCAGCGTCTCGCTTGTCAGCGCGCGCTTGCGGTCCATCGCGCCGGCTATGAACTCCTCCAGGTTGATGGAGCCGCAGCCCGACACGTCCAGCTCTCGCGCCAGCTTCTTTATGGACTCCCGGTCCATCTGCTTGCCCACCGCGCCCAGTCCCTCGCGCAGATCCTCCGCAGTTATGCACCTGCATGCTTGCACAGCAATGGTTGCCAGTCTGGCATGCATGCAGGTTGCTCTGCGACTAATACATGGTTGCCGCTGTGCATTGAAGTGTCTAAGCAGACGGCCCCTCCACCCCTTGCATGGAGAAGTGACACTCCGGCCGGGCATGCAGTTTTTATATGCGGGCATGGCGTTTTCAGGGTGCGCAGAGCAAAGTTGAGCAACACCCTCCCCTTGGTGAAGCATCAGCATTCTCACTCCAAGCGCTGCTCAGCAAGGGAAGGAGGCCGCCAACGTTGAAATACAAGACAGCCCCTCACCCTACGGTGGAAAACGACGCTCTTATGCACCTCCAACATTTCCCATAATGTGAACCAAGGCTGCGGGCCGCACCCGTCGTCATCGTGGTCGAGCGCGCGGAACATGGCGCCGAGGCGGTCGATCTCCTTGGAGGTCAGCTGGTGCGCGGCCACGTTCAGCAGCAGGCGCTCCAGCCGCGTCGTGCGCGTGAAGCTCTGCAGCCGCGACAGCACCACGCTGCTCAGCTGCGTCGTCGGCGCGCTGAACTCCTGTGAGATCCAGGGGTGCGCCAGCGCCTCCGACACCGTCATCCGCGTCGCCGGGTCCTTGTCCAGTATCCTGCAAGCCACCCACCACCCTTCAGACTCTCATCCTATGCTGCCCCACAAATCACAATAAACATGCTTCTGGCAGGCATTTCTGCAGCAGGGTGTGCAAGCACGGAAGGTCCTCTGATGTATTCTGAAGGCTCAAGAGGTGCGCCACATGCCTCGGCAGGGGCATGCATCTTCTCCAAGGCTTTGGTGAGTACTCATCATGGTGGGTTCCTGTGCGCATTGTTTGGATCACGCATGCATGCGCACCTGCGGATGAAGTCCTTGCCGGCCTCGGAGACGGCGTCCCAGAGGTCGCCGTCAAGGCGCGGCCGCGCGGTGAGGATGTTGTCAAACGTCTCGCGCGTGTTGGGGCCCCAGAAGGGCGGCAGGCCGGACAGCATGATGTACACGATCACGCCTGTGGACCAAACATCGGCCGAGTAGCCGTACTTGCCGCGCAGCACCTCTGGCGCTATGTAGAAGCTGCTGCCCACCATGTCCCTCAGCTGCTTGCCTGCGCGCATGATGTGCATGGAATCAGACCATGCAATGGCCTGTTTCACAACATGTAAATTACTGAGATCCTGGAGCGATTGGCACGAACATTACATTGCATATGGTGTACAATGCCAGCATAATAGGATCCATGAACTCACAACGATGTTTGCGCGAGTGCCTTCTGCCTTGCTGGCAGAAGGATGTACAACAAAAGGGGAGATGTCTGACCTGGCTCGAGCTGCGAGGCAGAGCCGAAGTCCACGCAGCGCAGGTTCTCCATTGTGCAGGACACCTCCTGGCAGCTGTACTTCTTCTTCAGCAGCAGATTCTCCGGCTTCAGGTCGCGATTAACCACACCCCTGCAGCAGTTGCTTGCATGTCAAAAGACAATCACAGAACGAGAGTTTGGTCCCTTACATCAGGCCCCCACTCAATTCATTTTTGGGCACCTGGCTGTGCTAGGGGAACAGGCTGTGGAAACACTACAGACCGCCGCAGAGCCTTCAGAGGCGTGCCTTCTATGCACAGCAAGATGCACATCCCTGATGGTGTGGATTAGCATGCTTTGTACGTCCAATAAGAAGCACTCACTGTGAATGGCAGTGGCGGATGACTTCCAGGATGGCCCGCGCGTTGACGGCCGCATCCTTCTCAGACAAGTGCCCGCGCTCCAAAATCAGATCGAACAGCTCCCCACCTGCCGCACATCACCAATGTTTGATAATGTGGACTCTGCAAGCTCATGCAAGGTCATCCCCACATCATGTTAATCACTGGTAATCAATTGCAAGGTGGCCTAGTCAGGAGAAGGTGTCTTCGGGGCGCACCTTCGCATTCCTCCATGACAATGTACACATAGTGCGCATCCTCTATGACCTCGTGTAGGCTCACAATGTTGGCGTGCTCAGCGCAGCGCGCCAGCATCTGCGCCTCATGCCGCCAGCCTGCCCCCGCACTGGCTCCCACCCTGCCGACGATCATCATCTTGTCAGCTCAAGGCGCACCATCTCCAGCAGCATCAGGTTGATGCCAGATGCCAGATGACTGGCCTGAATTATGAGAAGCTATTCAACGCAGCAGATGCCAGGCTGAACCTTTGGGGCTAACAAACTGTACGTGTCAGAGGAGAATGCAATCTCCTAACAGCCACTGTCAGAGAGGATGTTGTGGGCAACTGACCGCATGCAGGAGCCACCGTAGTCGGGCTGGTGTTTGGAGATGCGCTTGCATGCAAAGCGCTTGTCGGTCTTGCGGTGGCGGACGCTGTAGACCACATCGGAGGAGTCTGCGCTGGTGTGGCTCAGCTTGTCCAAAAACTCGTACTCTGCCTTGACATCCTGCACACAATACAAGCACTTTGCACATCAGGGCAATACACCTCCAGCTTCTAATGTCTCATGCATATCTAAGGAGTAAAAAAGCACTTTGTCTTGCATTCACAGGAGCAAGTAGTGCAATCGCAGTGAAGGCCACAAACTGTCACTAATGTCGTACCCTACCCCTGACTCCAAAGAGTGGGCACTATTGTCCCCATGGGCCTCGGGAAAACATCCTAAAGCATATTATATGCATTAGATGGCAGTCCCGCAACAAAACCAGAGCAAAGTGCTCAGATTGTACCTGCATAATCCATCACGGACGCAGGACTTTGCAGCAATCCACTGCCACTTCGCAGCACAATTAGCACTTCACAGCAGATCTATAAATGAAAGGGGTTCCTTAGCACGACATAACTTAGATTGGATGCAACACAAGAAACACACCCCTCGACTTTCCGAGAACCTTAAAATCCCCAATTCCCACAACCAGCGAGACAGCTGCAAGATCTGTAGCTTACATCCAACAGAAACAACATCAATGTGTATGAACACTCGTATCACCGTTACCAGTGTCGATACGTTTCTTGGACACACTCGGCTTTCGAAGCCACCAAAAAGCGCCCTTGACTCGGCACCAGAAGGTCTATTCGACCTTGAAGTCACCCTCCTTCCAGATTCAGACTGACGGCAGGTGAGGATGGGCGGTGCACATGTGGGCAACTCACCCCTTTGGTCCAGGGTATCCCGCGAGGCAGCTTTATGTCCTGGGATGTCGGCGTGGTCGGGGTGCCGCGCTTGAAGGACCCGCTCCTGCGGCAGGTAGCGCCGGTGCAGAGTGGTTTTGGGTAGTTTGTGATTGCTTCCATGGTGGAGGATCCATCAGAAGCGCCCTGCAGGGCGCGGTACTGCTCTCGGAGGGAAGAAGTGGCCGTGTGCCTCTCGGGAAACTCCTCAAGCGCTGGTGCTGACGTGGGGGTCGTGAATCCTGCGGCGATCGGAGGACGTGTCACCCACGTGGAGTGATGAAGAAGGTGGACACCTGGAGAACCTCGACATGCAGCTTCAGCGATTCGAGATCTGGTGGGATTAACGGAATCCTGGGACCCCCTAGGAGGGCCTCCTGACAGTCTTGCAATGCACGCACAACTGCATATCTACCCGCGGCAGAGTTACTTGATCCTGTTCATGAGGCTCAGCTGATGCAGCTGCATGCATGGAGGTGATTATATAATCATCATGATGGTCAGCTCTGCGCGTGCATGCATGCTAGCTGCGAGATCAGCTGAAGCCTCAGCAGCTTCTACTACAAAAGCGGACTGGTCAATGCTATTACCTGCATCCACTGGAAACCATCGATGATAGATATCTACATTCAAACCTGTGCAGTATACACCCGGTGGGCCACTGGTTGCAGCCCAAAACCAAAAACGCTGCCAGGCAGTGCCAGCACAATGTGGGCATGTGACTTCATGGAACAAAGAACTTTAGCAGAGCACCAGGTAGTGTGACTCACCCTGGTCACCACAGTGGCCATAGAAACATTTCTATGTGAACAATCGCACATGGCACTAGGGTGCCACCATCATTGCATGCACACAGATGCGTAGAAAAGACTTCTAAAGTGCACTGTACAAGGCTGCGCATGCCATGCCACAGTTTGCATAGCCGACACAACATGTGCAACAGGTAACAGCAGGTTCAAACCATCCACACTCCCCCAGTGACTGATGTGATATCACCCTTGCGCAAGGGCATCAATGGCTACATGAACTCTTGCTCGCAGCAGATGCTTTCCTTAAGAGCCACCAGACTGTGCCAGCGCGAGGATGTTGAGGATGCTCACAAAGAGCAAGACCACGTCCAGGTACACCTGAACAGGCATTTACCTTTCAGCCTCCCATCTACTCCCATGGGGTGCTGCATGCGGCATCTGCCTGTTCTAGTCACTGACAAAGACAGCCGGAGCAGATGGGATCTTATTTCAACTCTCTGCAAAGCAAGTGCACAGTTCTGGAAGGAAAATTACGATCACTGCCGAGCCGAAAGCGAACGGACCTCTCTTCTCTCAGAAGCACATCCTGGACAAGATCGCACCTGGACGGATGCATAGATGTAGTCATCTGGGGATAGCTCCACAGCTCGGCCGCCCATGACGGCCTGCAAGCAGACACAGCAAATGCAAGCGCTTTCTTGATCAGTAGCAGGCCCGCGTATCTGTGCTTCACAGCACAGGGAACAAGGCACCTTGGGGGGTGCACTTGTAGTGACACCTGTGATTGGGAGAAGGCCTGAAAGCCCCTAGTTTCTTGTTCTGTGGTTGAGATCAGCGGCAATGAGATGAAAGTTAGCTGGGCAATGCACTCTTGTCTTAGCCCTGACGACAGGCTAGGAGGACCCATTGATAGGAACAAACTTTGTGCAATGCAGAAGAGACCAGCACCACCACAGGCTTTGTTTGGACCCTGCCATCCAGTTAAGGTGGTAAGCTGATATGGAACCGCGTGCATATACGTATTCCCAGACATGTCCACTTCAAGGGCTTGAATATTTCAAGGGCTTGAATTAGAAGACAGGATTGATCTCATCTAGCAGAATAGGGCTGTTGTAAATGATCTCTAGTACGATCGCTAGGAAAACAGCAAAGAGGGGCCATAGATACTCCCAGTACTACGGTTGTACCCCTTAACTGAGGGTTGACTTGTCTCTCACCTGGAGATCGTACAGCAGATAGGCGGTGAACAGGACTGCAGCGACTGAGCTGATGACAAGGTAGTAGATGTTGCTGGGCACAAAGACGCCCACAAAGATCATGATCATGAACACAAAGCCCAGGGTGTACAGTAGGCCGCCTGCGCCAAGTACCACACAGTTTCACTGGCAGGCCTGTGACTGACAAGTCTACCAACATCACCGTCAAACCACTGTTCCCACTCAGTAAAACCCTCTTTTCACCCATCCATGTAGCCAGCCCAAGTGACAGTACAGCACCAACATGCTGCAGCTGAAATACAGAGATGCATGCACAGCCTCTCAGGCCATGGCAATCATGATTACCAGGCGGACATGGGAAATGTCAGGCAGCCGTAGGGAGCAGGGCCTCACCAGCTTGCGTGAAGTCAAAGCCGGAGGAGGCGGCGATTATGAAAATGAAGGCGACAGCTGCGGTGGTCATGCCGAGCGCCATCAGCAGCAGCTCGGTGTCAAAGAAGGCCGTGATGATGCCGGTGATGAGGGCGAAGGACAGGGTGAAGATGCCGAAGGTTATGTAGTTGTAGGGGTGGTTGTGCCTCGCGCGATCGTTGCTGGCCAGCGCCAATACCGCCACGAAGGAGACCGCCCACAGCAGGAAGAAAATCCATGCATGATCGTTCACCGCCACCTGCTTGGCACAAGACATCATCGAGTGCCTTCAGTGGAATGCCTCGGCTGCACTTCTTGTATGTCAGCACTGATGACTGCTGATTACACATGCAGCAAATGGGAACAACATCAGATGATGACTGCTTGGAGGGGCTGGCGCAGCTGAATGTAATCAGGCATGCTTGCACTGTAACTGATGTCTGCACAAGGACAGTGGCAGCACCAGGTTCAACAATGCACTCTTGCAGTACGCAGGCCGTAAAACCTGCAGCACAACCAGGGGCACTGCCTGCTATTGTGAGTGCATACAAGCAGTTCTGCCGAGCATAAAATGCATTATGGCAAGGCTGAGAGGGAAGCTCACGCGCGCGGGCTCCCAGTAGCGGAAGAGGGCGCACGCGGCCACAGTGGCCAGCAGCTGCAGCAGCACGAGTCCCAGCACCTTCTCCACAAACCCCTTGCGCGTCTCGCTGTCCGTGAACATGGGGCCAAAGATGGGCTGCCATGCACCCGCCTCTGGGTCCCACGCCCCTGAAATAAATCCCAGAAATCAAACTGGAAGCTTCTGAAGGAGTGGGCTGTAGCTGTTGCAGATTTGCTGCAGGAATAGGTGGGGCAACAAATCCCATTGCCATGAGGCGATGGTAATGCACAAGAAAAGGACCAAGTAATGAGAAGGTTGCCGATGCCCAGGGCCCCAAGGCAGAAGACTTCCACAGAGCTAGCAAAAAGCCCAGTCATTGTCTTGCGGGGAAGCATGACTGGGCCATATACGTCATGCTCCAATGAAAAGAGATATTACCAGATCGAGCGCCTGGCAGAGGAACATAGCCTGGAGCCACAAACACCTGCAGCGCAAAACTCAATGATCTTAACATGATACTCTAAAATGGGGAGCACAAGCATTTTCAGCGGATTCAGCACAGAACACTTGGGTGACTGCAGAGCAACTTGCATTATACAGATTGGATTATGCAACCCAATTATTGCATGCCAATAGGGCATGGGCTCACCGCTGGCATTGGGCCCATCACAGCAGGATCAAAGAGTGGAGCGGATTGGCCGCCTGGCCCCTTTCCAGCATAAGGATTCCCGTGGAACGGCACCCTTGCATAGTACTCCTGCTGCGATGGAAATCTAAATGCGGGCTTCTGCTGCTGCTTGGCCTTCTCCTCAGCAGCGTCTGCAGCTGTAGCTGCAGCTACTGGGTCCACCTGGCCGCGAGCAGAATCCTCCTGTGAGCCTGCAGGACCACATGTACAAATTAGTAACGAGACTGTCAAAGAATGCCCTCAGGATCCACAGTGGTGAAGCAGAAAGGCAAGTCGTCAGAGGGCTGATCAAAGAGCACCGGCTGGCTCGACGTGCGGCGACGGTATTGGGGTCGGGGTTGGTACTTCCGAAGAAGATGGCTTGTCAGAATCCATCGCACTCTCGATGTAGCGCAGTCCTGCGCTGCAAAAGGCAGCTGAGATGCATGTTGTCTCGGCACATGTGTCGTGACTTGTCAGGTGATCTTGAACTCGCAACCTAGCCATATTGACCAATCATCCGTCGGAAGTTGCTTTTCAAATTGTTCAGGACATCCACGCAATCCATGGTTGTTGCGCAAGGAAAGGGCGTCTGACAATGCCAACCTTGGGAATCCTCAGGTCTCACGATTATGAAAGACACCAGCCAGCGCCCGCATTCGATGCACCAGGCCCACTGCAAGAATTCCCCAAATCACTACGCCTTTGATCCAACGCACTTCAGTGTGCCCTGACCTGCTCAGCACCAAAATAGTTTGCATGTCATGCAGACTCAATATTGCCTGATTTGGAACGCATCACAAATGTCCACATCAGCTCTCGGCTGACAGCTGGACCTTTGATCTGGACTTGCAGATTTGCGCACTCTCAACATCAATCTATGTGGACGCTGGCTTCGACTGACTGCAAATTGACAGGTTGCTCTTGCTGAGGAGTGCCGTGCCCCGTCGGGGCTAATCCGAAGGTCGCTGATCTAGGGCCCGTTGGAGGTTGTGTGCACTGCCCGAGTTCATCTTCGTCCCTGTATTTAATTTCCAAGAAAAGTGATAATTGTTTCGATAGTACAAGCATCCTCACTTATTTGCATAGTGTTTTTGCAAATGCAGTCCCACCATTTGTGATGTACATCCGGAGTGTCTGTGCGTATCTTGTATTTTCCCTGTCAAAGATTGACTTTCTAGGACGCTGAATTCCTCTACGTATGTAAGTGCAACACAAGTCACTGTATTTCCTTCACAATGGGGCCTTTGTGATGTCGCAGGCGAAATTTAGTACAAGCAGCAGCAAGGTGCACCAGGGCTTCATAGCTTTGTGGCCCTCAAGATGGCAGGCGGCGCGATACTTGTTCCGGATAACAATATCAAAAGTTACAATGGCCGGCTGACATGGTACGTGTCTTTCACAGTACTGACTTCAGTGTGTACGAGCAAGCATCAGTCACTGTGATTTGTGGCACAGGACACTTGGCCTCTTATCCATGAGGCACTGTTCTATATTCTATAATGATTGAAAATGTGTGCCACAGGGTCGTGGTGCTGACATGCATAGTGGCATCAACGGGCGGCCTGCTGTTTGGGTAAGCCCTCACCTGTTCAGTTGCGCTGCACATGGAATTTCTACATGCCTGATGTTGACATCAGCTCATCATCTGTATGATGTTGCAGATTTGACAATGGCATCACTGGGGGAGTGACATCTATGGAGCCCTTCCTGGAAAAGTTCTTCCCGGACGTCTATGCGCATGTGAAAAGCAAGGATGAGGGGAATAACGCCTACTGCAAGTACAATAACCAGGGGCTGCAGCTCTTCACCTCCTGCCTCTTCATTGCCGGCATGGTGGGCGGCCTCATTGGTGGCTACACCACCAGGTCTGCACCCTCAAGTCCCATGCCTGCGAGAGATTTTGATCAACATCGTGTCGCCGACATATTTCCAGATTGTGGTCTGGGATCTCAAATCATTGAGAAATACATCGCAATCCTTGTCCTTAGTGCTCTCATGTCCATGGCATATCATGCATGCAGAACACGTAGAACAGAAATGCATAGAAAAGCACTGCATCATTGACATAGAGTGCTGCAGGGCGCTGGGGAGGCGGCGTACCATGACCATTGGCAGTGTGCTGTTCCTGATTGGCGCTGGCCTCCAGGCAGGCGCTGAGCACCTTGGCATGCTCATTGCTGGCCGCATCATGCTCGGTGAGTCACCTGCCAATTATGACATGTCCGTTAGGAAGCCACTGGAAATATACTGCGGTTGCACCATGATGTGCTGGACTAATGAATTATGCATGTTCAAGATGCTGGGAAATTCTGGATCAACGTCATATCTTGTGGCTTTCTCCATTCAAGCTGGTTTTCTGTGGCAGGCTTTGGTGTGGGCCTGGCCAATCAGTCTGTCCCGCTGTATCTGTCAGAGATTGCCCCGCCAAAGATGCGCGGCGGCCTCAACAATCTCTTCCAGGTCAGATGTCCTCCTTTTTCCTACGCTTAGTGCATGTAACGGCGTATACATGGTGACCTCTGTCTGCAGGATGCATGCATACATCACGTGTTCTGAGATGATCTTCTGACATATTGACTATGCTCTTGTAGCTGGCGACTACTACAGGCATCCTTGTGGCGCAGCTTGTCAACTATGGTGCGCAGAAATAGTTGTCGGATAATTGCGTTTCGAGGGCTGAGCCATTCTGATAGCATGACATGAGCCGCTGCTTTGCGCAGTTGCTCATGTTCAACTGCAACTGCTCCAGGGCAATCAGAAATTGACGGCTCCTCTGGGGCGAATCAGTAATGGTAGTGGCTTGTGTGCAGGCACACAGAACCTGCATGACTATGGCTGGCGAGTGTCTGTGGGTGTGGCAGCCATTCCTGCCATCATTCTGCTCATTGGCAGCCTGGTGCTGCCAGAGACCCCCAACAGCCTCATCGAGAGGAACCACCACGAGCAGGTAGGCTCCCCCTTTCCTGGACTCTAAATTCAAATCTCAGCCTGCTGTCACTTTCTTCTCAGTCCATTCTTATTGGCTGCTGTGTCCAGCTTTAGTGTCTCAATATCTGCATCTTGGATTCATGAGGGATGCATGCATGCCTTGGGTGGAAGGTGCATGGGTCTGCCTGCCAGAGTTCCTAGAATGGATGCAGAAATTGCATGTGCTGTGCAGGCGCGCAAAGTGTTGAGGAGGGTGCGTGGGACTGATGATATCGGCCTGGAGTTTGATGACATCTGCACTGCCAGCGCTGTCTCTGCGCAGGCAAGTGTTGCAATTCTTGGATTGGTCTCTCACGGACCGCATTTCTGCATGTACAAGTAGAAGGTCTGCAATGTGAGCTCACTGAACGGTGTGCAAGCTGAGCTGCCTGGAGTAATACATGGCATGGTGATGCCTGCAGGTCAAGAACCCTTGGAGAAACATCTTTTCCAGGAAGTACCGGCCTGAGCTGGTGATGGCTACATTCATTCCCTTCTTCCAGCAATTCACAGGTAAGATTGGTGTGGCCACTCCGTGGTTTCGTGACTCAACAATTTTGTGAAGGAGCATCTCCACTGCGGGATGGTCTTTTGTTTCATCAGGCACCAAGACAGTGTCTATCTTACAGAACCAGCAAGGCGTTAAGGGAATGAACGCACATGTATAGGAGGTGTACAATTTGCATGCCGGACGCGATCAATCACGGCCCAATGTCTCCAATACCACAGCCCTTGTCCCTTAGAAGAATGATTATTACAATGCATTCCCATGTGTCCGCAGAGCCAGGTAAGACAGCCGAAGTAAGTTGACCTCGCTGTGTGCATACAGGTATCAACAGTGTGGTGTTCTACGCGCCTGTCATTTTCAGCAGCCTGGGCATGGGCCAGAATTCTTCCCTCCTCTCCTCCGTTATCGTCGGTGTTGTCTTTGTGGTCACCACCGTCGTGGCGGTTCTGACAGTAGACAAATTTGGCCGCAAGGTGAGGAAGCTTCCTGTGTGTGTGGCTCCCCCATCCCCCCAAGCTGACAAATGCAATGCATCATTTGCCTGCAAATACTTTGCCCTGCATGCACGAGGATCGACAAGCAAAGAGGATGTGTAGTAAGCAAAGCTGACATGGCATGCATCTGGCCCTGTCTGATGGCTGGTCAGGTATTTGACTTGGCAGACTCACATCTCTAATTTGTTCAGCATAATAGGTGATGCGCTGACATGTGTTTTGTGGTTGTATTGTAGATCCTCTTCCTGCAGGGCGGCGTGCAGATGATCCTGTCAGAGGTTATAGTGGCAGTCCTCCTGGCAGTGCAATTCAATGCACACAGCGGGGAAGCCATCAACAAGGGCATTGGCGTTGCTGTGATCTTCTTCATCTGCCTTTTTGTTGCCGGCTTTGGTGAGCACCTGATCTCTGTACAGGGCTTGTTCCTAGAAAATTCACCTGCAGCAGCCTCTATATTGATCCATCTCACACTGGTGGCTGCATAACAAACCCTTCATTATGCCAGTTTGCCATGAACTCCGGCAGTTTTCTAGCTGAGACAGTAACATTCTAGTGCTTGCATTCCGACAGGAATAGAGCCATATATGTATCGAAAAAGATCTATCATGACGCGTTGAAGACATGATAGTTTATATGGGAAAAGCGTGAAATAAGCTGCGGTTTGGGCTGAATGCAGGCTGGTCATGGGGCCCGCTGGGCTGGCTTGTGCCGAGTGAGATCCAGCCGCTGGAGACCCGCTCTGCAGGCCAGGGCCTCACAGTGGCAGTCAACTTCCTCTTCACCTTCATCATCGGCCAGTGCTTCCTCTCCATGCTCTGCGCCTTCCAGGTCAGTCCCAATCCATCAGTTTTCTCCTGTTGACCCTGCAAACGACGGCTCTGTCAAATGAGCGTCAGCTAGATCCACGCAGGGCCTGCAAGCATGCATTGATCGACTGCATGCCTTGCCATTCAGTGAAGGTGTAATGCCACTGACTCCGGTCAGAGGAGACTTTCTGGATTGAGTGCAGCATGCTCAAATCTTGAGCGCATTGTGCACTGATCGGCCTCTGATGCTGTTCTGGCTGCTGTGCGCAGTACGGCATCTTCCTGTTCTTCGCGGGCTGGGTGCTGGTGATGACTGTGTTCGTGGCATTCCTGCTGCCTGAGACCAAGGGCATCCCCATCGAGGAAATGGTGGTGGTCTGGCGCAAGCACTGGTTCTGGTCGCGCTTTGTGGAGCCCGCCGCCGCAGACATCAAAGCCATGGAAACCGGCAACGGCGCCCAGCAGCTACCCAGCAGCTACGCGGCCCCCGAGCCCAAGAGCGCCTGAGCTTTTGGCCCAACACAGCTTGAAGCAAATATTACTCCAACTGAAAGCTTTTCGGCGCAATAGGAGCTGTGCAGACTCGAGCTTGTCAGCTTGTCAGCGTGACAGGGCACAGGACTGGTTCCAGTTGGAAAGTGTCAAATAGGAATGATTGCCTTACAAGGTGGTCGAGATTATGAGCCGGGCCTTGCAGCTGTGGATTGCGCTAAGCTGGGGATTGTGCCATGCCTGAAGCTTAAGTGCCGGAAATTTCTCAGGAAAGAGGCACAGAACAATGATGTGTACATTTGTACGTGAAGGTCTGTGACAAACAGAAAGAAATTTTCAATTTTGAGCTCCTCAGGGGAGCACGCGTGCCAATGACAGTGGCTGATGCCTCAGCTACAAGCACCATTTCATTATCTTCTGCAAAAGAAGACTGGTTAATTGATTTTCTGAACATGGTTATGAGATACTGGAGAATGCTTTTTGTGAAAGATTTTGTTCATACTGGACATGGCAAGAAAGATTTGAAGTGCTCTATTGTCGCTCCTTTCCATAAGAGGTGCTCGAGATCTGCTTGTCCAATGCCTGGGAAGTGCAAGAGATTTTGGCAAAAATTGACTGCTTTGCAAATGTGACCGTGCAAATTGACAAAGAAGTACCTGGACTTGGGAGCATGAACTCGAGCTGTGTGGGCTTTCTGTCATAGATGGAGGCTGTAAAGAAGGTGCATGCGCACATTGCTTGACTGTTACCTGCTGCCAGAGCTACAGATTTAGATAGATCTGTCTATGATGTTTGTCTTGGTGAGGCCATCATATTCACATGCACTGAGCATGATGCGTTGCGCTTGAATTACGCGGTCACGAATGAAAAGCACTTGGCAAATGGCGGTGCGTGGCATGCATGGGGCCCGTTTGTCCTCTTCTTGCGACTGCATGCAATTTCAGTCCACTGGTTGCCGCACTCTGCGTGCTTCTCCACCAGCATGCTGTCCTCTTGGTTGGAGTCACACTACCTGATGCTCGGCTAATGTTCTTTGTACCATGATCATATGATGTCACATGCCCACACTGTGCTGGCAGCGAAGTCAGTTGTGGGCTGCTGTAAGTTTGAATGTAGATGGTTTCCAGTGGATGCAGGTGCTAGCATTGAACAGTTCGTGTTTGTAGTAGAAGCTGCTGAGGCTTCAGCTGATCTGGCATGCATGCGCAGAGCTGACCATCATGATGATTATATAATCACCTGCATCCATGCAGCTGCATTAGCTGAGCCTCATGAATAGGATCAAGTAACTCTGTCGCGGGTAGATATGCAGTTGTGCGTGCATTGCAAGACTGTCAGGAGGCCCCGAGGAAGGTCCCAGGATTCCGTCAATCCCACCAGATCACAAATCGCTGAAGCTGCATGTCCAGGTTCCCAGGTGTCTTCTTCTTCATCACTCCACGTGGGCGACACATCCTCCGATCGCCGCAGGATTCACGACCCCCACGTCAGCACCAGCGCTTGAGGAGTTTCCCGAGAGGCACACGGCCACTTCTCCGAGAGCAGTACCGCTCCCTGCAGGGCGCTTCTGATGGATTCTCCACCATGGAGGCAATCAAAAACCACTCTGCACCGGCGCTACCTGCCGCAGGAGCGGGTCCTTCAAGCGCGGCGCCCCGACCACGCCGACATCCCAGGACATAAAGCTGCCTCGCGGGATACCCAGCTGGACTAAGGGGGTGAGCTGCGCAGCTGCGGCCGCGGCACGGATCAGTCACTGACCTCATTATCAAAATAGGGGGCCTGGGCAGGGCTTAACGCTAGGTGTGCATGCGAGGACTGGCACATTTTTCCTCACCACCGTTCAAGCATAGGGCACGAGTGAGTCATGCATGCTTGCACGTGCTCGGGAAGTCGCATTAGGTCGCATACGAAGCGGGGAGAGGACGTCGGCATCCGCAGAACGCAATTGCAGCATCAGGTCATACACGAACTATGTAAGTGCTCAGAATAGAGGCAGATCGCGATCAGCGCGTGCGATCAAGAGATCTGGAGTCGTCATGGTGGAGGGAAATTACGCAGAAGATGTGCATCTCAATAAAATAGCACAGGATGTCAAGTTCATTCGCCTCCTATTTTGCGATTTTGCTGGCATACGCCGTTGCAGGTGCTGCCCCTCTTCTCTGCGCAAGTAAGATTTCATAGAGACTCCATTGCTCACGTGCTTTCCTTGCCCTGATATGACACGTTGATTGCGTGATATCAGGGTCATACCAGCTCGACGTCTAGATACGATAGCAAAGTCCGGCGTAGGCCTCACAAAAGCGACTCCAGCGTTGCCGGTGAGCCCCTTGCCGAACGTTAAGCTCACACCCCTAATGACTTCTTGTAGCTTCCAAATGCGATCAAGGACAACAAGACGATGGATATCATCTCTGCTGACAGGCCTGGGGCGACACTCCCGCTGAAGATTCGGGCTTTGGGCCGGTGGGCGAGGTTCGCCTCTTGCCAGCAAAGGATGCGCCCATCAGGCCCCTTCCCTGGCGACCTACACATGCACTGGCTATTTGCGAGCTTCACAACCGGCCAGGTGCCTCCATTAACACAACACGCAGCTCCCAGCTTGCAGCAATTCCACATGGGGACCTCCGCCGAACATCTCGAGGACCACCTTTACTCCCTGGCACTTTGCACTGTTTATTGTGTTGGGCCTCCACCAGAACACTGCTAGGCGTGCAGCACATACAGTGTGATTTTCTGGTTTCACCTGCGACTTGATTGTATGCGCAGGGGACCCTTGGGAGTGTTGTCCAAGGGCCGCGCTGAAGAGCATCCTGGCCACAGCGCAACGCGAGCACGGCCTGACGTTCCGAATCGGCTATGAGAGCGAATTCACTCTTCTGCGCCAGCCGCCCCCAGGCGACGCGCGGCTGCCACTGCCGTTTGACAGATCCGTGTACTGCCAGACCTCAGCCTTCGACGCTGCCGCACCAGGCATGACAAGTTCACAACTCCTTCACAAACATAAGCTGCTTATCAATCTCAGCAGCCAGCCCTCCTATGCAATGCATGTGAAATATCACGTCTTGTGAGTCGATCGGGGGAGGCTGCATTGCGCATGCATGCGGCCAAGGCCACAAATATCTCAGCTGCTGTCTGATCTCAGCAGCCATCACGCCTATGCACATGCATGCGCAAGAGAACAGTCTGGAGGAACATTCAGGAAAGCTGCGCTTTGCATTTGAACTCGGCCGGCATGTTGGGCGCCACAAATATTAAAGTTTGGGAATATTTTCAGTGATGGATGAGATTGTGGAGGCATTGGAAGGGCTGGGCATGCCAGTGGAGCAGCTGCATGCAGAGGCCGCGCATGGGCAGTTTGAGGTGGTCACCACCCACGACGATGCGCTGCAGGTGCGGGCATGCTCTGCCATCTTGTCAGCTTCCCCTCTACCAGACTCAATTGTCAGATTGTTGACCCTTATAGTATGATGATGGATGAACAAGGCAGCTGCCCTACCAGGATTGGTAATCTAAGCAGGCCTCGTGCCCAAAAGAGATTACTGGAGTGTTTTGCACTGCACGTCCCCTGCGGCCGCTGAAAGCAAGCTGAGCATGTGTTTGCATCGAGGTCTTGCAGATGCTGCAGACATGGCTTGGTCAACCTGTAATCTTGTGGCTTGTACGCAGGAGACTGAGGTATCAAAAGCATCCCTTGTTGACATCAAAGTTTGCTGAGGGCTGCAACTGCACTGTCGGCAGGCAGCGGATGGCGTGCTGCTGGCGAGAGAAGCGATCACCTCCGTGGCGGCAAAGCATGGCCTCGTGGCTTCTTTCCTGCCAAAGCTCAATGCCATGCAGGCCGGGTCTGGGCAGCACCTGCACATCAGCCTCTGGAAGGTGTTGCCTGTTTGACTGCCTCTGCATAGAGTACATCTGTTGTTGTTGCTGTTGTTGTTGTTGTTGTTGTTGTTGTTGTTGTTGTTGTTGTTGTTGTTGTTGT
>JADEYI010000370.1_pt1 | contig 67416 bp, 68 predicted proteins | sample 8542331 | NCBI WGS metagenome assembly JADEYI01 (sample SAMN16510988, study PRJNA670497) | mine drainage metagenome | isolation source: biofilm near Copperflume 1 | place: Germany: Marsberg coppermine Kilianstollen | collected 2018-02 | reverse complement strand
GCACAGGAGATCGTGCGCACCGTGGTCGCGATCCTCGCCGAGCACGCGCAGGCGCAAAAGCGGCTCGGCGCCGTCGCCAAGGCCTTTCCCCAGGCGGCCGAGGATGTCGCGGCGAGCATGGCGCGGCTGCTGCATCCGCGTTTCGTCTCGCGCACGCCGTGGCAGCGCCTGCAGCATTTCCCGCGCTACCTCAAGGCCGCAGCGATGCGGCTGGAAAAGCTTCGCGCCGAGCCGGTACGCGACGCGCGATCGATGGCCGAGCTGGCCCCACTGTACGCGGCCTGGCAGCGCGAATACGCTGCGCGCGAAAAAGCGGCGGCGCTCACGCCGGAGATCGAGCAGTTCCGCTGGCTGCTCGAGGAGCTGCGTGTGTCGCTGTTTGCCCAAAGCCTCAAGACCCCCGTTCCCGTATCGGTCAAGCGGCTGGCGAAGTTGTGGCAAAGTATCAGGCACACAAGACCCTGAGCACCATGCGCGGCATCGGCCCTTCGATCACGTTCGCTTTCGCCAACCTGCTGCACCCCAGGATGCTCTGGCTGATGCTCTGGCCGGTGCTGGTCGCGACCGGGCTTTGGGGCGCGGTGGCTTTCTGGAGCTGGGTCGGACTGGTGGCGTGGCTCGCCGATTTGCTGCGGCACTGGATCGAGACGGCCACATTCTTCGTTCACTGGGACGCGAGCACGGTCGCGGTCATCGCAGCGAAATTTCTCGTGATTCTGGGTCTGGTGCCGCTAATCCAGCTCACTGCGCTGCTTATACTGGGCGTGTTCGGAATGCCGGCGATGGTCGATCACGTCGCCGAGCGCGCGTTTGCCGCGCTTGCGCGGCGCCGCGGCGGCAGCTTCGCCGGTAGTGTCTGGAATTCGGTGATCGGGGTCGCGGGCCTGGCGCTGCTTGGCGCGGTGTCGATTCCGTTCTGGTTCTTCCCGCCGTTATGGCCGGCGATACCGGTGGCGATTATGGGCTGGGTCAACCAGCGCATCCTGCGCTATGACGCGCTCGCGGAGCACGCTGACGCGCGCGAAATGCGAACGGTCTTCTCGCGCCGCCGCGCAGCGATGTACCTGCTAGGGATGGTGCTCGCCCTGGTGGCCTATATCCCGGTCGTCGGACTGTTCGCACCGGTGCTGTTCGGGCTCGCGTACATTCACTACCTGCTGGCCGAGCTCCAAGCGCTGCGCGCGGAGCCGATCGAGGCGACGGCGGTGCCGCAGTGAGCGCGGCTATCGGTGCGCTGGTGATCGGCGACGAGATCCTAGTCGGCAAGCGCAAGGACAAGCACTTCGAATTCCTGGTCGCCGCCCTGGCGGCGCGCGGCTTGCGGCTCGCCTATTGCGAGTACCACGGCGACGACCCTGCGCGCCTGAGCGCTGCGCTCAGGCGCACATTCGCGTCGGGTGATATCGTTTTCAGCTTCGGCGGCATCGGCGCGACGCCCGACGACCACACTCGCCAGTGTGCCGGCGACGCGCTCGGCGTCGCGCTCGCAGTGCACCCGGAAGGAGAGGGCGAGCTGCGGGCCCGGTTCGGCGCCGAGCTCACGCCTCAACGCCTGCGGATGGTGGAGTTCCCGCTGGGCGCACAGATCATCCCCAACCCGGTGAACCAGGTGCCGGGCTTTTCCTTGCGCGAGCATTATTTCGTGCCCGGTTTTCCGCAGATGGCGTGGCCCATGGTCGAGTGGGTGCTGGACAACCGTTACCGCCACCTCGCGGACCGGGACCGCTGGGCCGAGGCTTCGATCATCGTCTACGAGGCGGGCGAGAGCCAGCTGATAGCGGTGATGGATGCGGTTGGCGCGGGCTTTCCCGGGGTCAAGGTATTCAGTCTGCCGTCGATGGGCGAGGACGGGAGCCGGCGCCACGTCGAGCTCGGTGTGCGTGGCGATCCGGCGCAAGTGGCGCAGGCGATGGAGCGCCTGCGCGGCGGCGTTCGAGACTCGGGTTTCCCGTTTCGCGAGGCATAAAAAAAGCCCCGCATTCAGCGGGGCTTCGGTTTCCGGCGCCTGGCCGGGCTTAGGCGGCCTTTTTTGCCTTGGCCATCCCTTTGACGGTCTCGGTCGCGGCGTTCACGTTCGCTTCCGCGATCTCGGTCGCCTGCTTGGCGACTTTGTTGAAGTTGTCGTAGGCCGAATTCGCGGCCGCAAGCATCGACTTCACCGCCGCTACCGCGACGTCGGACCCGGCAGGGGCGTTCTTGGTCGCCTTGTCGAGCATCGACACGAAGTTCTCGTTCCACTCGGTAACGCGCTTTTCTGCCATCTTCGACATTTCGGCGTTGGTTTCGGTCGCAACTTCGTACGCGCTCTTCGAGTACGCGATCGCCTTCTCGATTGTCGGCTGGGCGAGGGTGCTTTGCAGGTTGACGAATTCCTGCACGTCTTTCGCGCCGAGCAGCGCGCGGGTGTTCGACAGCGTGTCTTCGAACACGGTCTTGACCGCGTTGGCGTTCAGGTTGGCGAACTTCTCGAAGGCCGCGAATTGCGTGGCGGCAAGGGAGAGGATAGTTTCGACGTTGGCCTTATTGGCCGCTTGGATCTGTTCCGGGGTGACGTACATATGTGACTCCTGTGTGTTTGAAAGTGTGTTTGAAACGCTAAAAGTAATCTGCCCTATTGGCTTTGTTGGTGCGCTGCAACAATTTGTATTGTAGGCTGATCACTTTAAAAGTCAATGCTCTTGTGCAAAGCAGCATGGTAATTTGATGTTGAGCAGCAAGGCATCTCTCAGCTCCTCTGGAATCGCGCTTTCCTAAAATGTGAGCGCGCACTTACACAGTCGGTTTGACCTCCCCGGACAGGCGCGATAAAAGCAAACGCCGGTATACCTTCGTACGCCATGGCCATCGATTACCGCCCCGACGCCCCTGCTTTTCTCGCCGACCCGTTCCCGCTCTACGCGCGGATGCAGGACGAGGACCCGGCGCACTGGAGCCCGCGGCTTAAGGCCTGGGTGCTGACGCGCTACGACGACGTGAAGCGGGTCTGCCTCGACCGCGAGATTTCCTCGGAACGACTGCGGCCGTTCTTCGCGTCGCTGCCAGGCGCCGAGGCGAGCCGCATCGCGGACATAATCCGATACCTGTCGCTGTGGATGGTGTTTCGCGATCCGCCCGAGCACACGCGCCTGCGCCGCCTGACCAGCAAGGTTTTCAACGTGCGCTCGATGCAAGGTATGCGCGAGCGAATCGTCGCACTCTGCCGCTGGCTGCTGGACGAGATCGGCGAGCGCCAGGAGTTCGATTTCATTGGCGCATTCGCCGGGCCACTGCCCGCGCTGGTGATCATGGACATGCTCGGCGTGCCGCGCACCGATCTTGCGCGTGTCAAGCGCCTGTCGGACGACATGGCGTTGTTCGTCGGCAGCTCGCGCGGCCAGCCTGAAAAGTACGACGTCGCCGAGCGCGCAACAAAGGAAATAGCCGCATTCTTCCGCAGCCTGATCGCAGCCCGTCGCGCCGGGCCGCGCGACGATCTGCTCACCCAGCTACTGCAGCTCGAGGCCGAGGGCGACCGCCTGAGCGAGGACGAGCTGGTGGGAACCTGCATCCTGCTGCTGTTCGCCGGCCACGAAACGACCACCAACCATATCGCCAACGCAATGCTTTCGCTGATCCGTTTTCCGGGCGAGATGCGCGCGCTGCGCGAGGATCCCGCCCTTGCCCCGGCGGCGGTCGAGGAGCTGCTGCGCTACGACGGCCCGAGCGGCGCCCAGGTGCGGATCGTGCGGCACGAGCACGAGTTGCACGGCAAGATGCTGCGGCCCGGAGAGCGCGTGTTCATCATGCTTAACGCCGCCAACCGCGACCCCCGGGCCTACCGCGATCCGCACCTCCTCGCGCTGCGGCGCGACGGCGTGCCGCACCTGAGCTTCGGTTACGGAACCCATATCTGCCTCGGCTTTCCGCTGGCGCGGCTCGAGGGGCAGTTGAGCCTGCCCGCGGTGCTCGCGCGCTGGCGCCGCATCGAGCTCGCTGCGGGGTCCCTGAAATGGATTGACTCGATGGTGTTCCGCGGCATGAAGGCGATGCCAGTCAAAGTCGCGCGCTGAGCGGCGCGGCCCGAGCGTGGACGCCCGTGCGCCCGAGCGGGGTCGAATACGCGGCCCTCGCGCTGGTGCTCGGCTCGCTGCTCACGGTGGTGCCGCCGCAGCGCGCGCGCAGGGTATGAGAGAGACGTCCCAGCGTTCGAGCGCGCGCAGCAGCATCTCGCCCGCGTTCGCCGCGTCGGGCACGGGCTGGCCAAGGAACGCGAGCGCGCGCGCCAGCTCGTGCAGCGGCCGCGCTGCGTCGATTGCCGGCGCGCCGCTCTGCTTGCTCAGCTTCTCACCGCTCGCGGTCAGCGCGGCCGGCAGATGCAGGTAGCGCGGGCTGGGGTAGCCGAGCAGGCGCTGCAGCCAGATCTGGCGCGCGGTGGAATCGAGCAGGTCGGCGCCCCGCACCACGTCGGTGATGCCCTGCTCGGCGTCGTCGACCACGACGGCGAGCTGGTAGGCGATCACGCCATCGGCGCGGCACAAGACGAAGTCGCCTACCTCGCGCTCGACCAACTGTGTGATTTCGCCCAGCACCCGGTCGGTGAAGCGGGTCGGCTCGCTCGCGGTGCGCACGCGCGTGGCGCGCGCGCTCCGTCCCGGGGCGAGGCCGCCGCGGCAGGTGCCGGGGTAAATGCGTGCGCCGTCGATCGCGAGCGCGGAATCGGCGATCTCGCTGCGCGTGCAGCCGCAGGGGTAGATGGCGCCTAGGCGCTCGAGCGCGTCGAGCGCGGCGCGGTAGCTCGCGCTGCGCGCGCTCTGGTACAGGACCGGCCCGTCCCAGGTCAGTCCGAGGGCTTCGAGCTGGCGCAGGATGGTGTCGGCAGCGCCCGGTTGCTCACGCGGCTTGTCCAGATCCTCGATGCGCAGCAGCCAGGCGCCGCCGGCGGCGCGCGCATCGAGCCAGCTGGCAAGCGCCGCCGCCAGCGAACCGAAGTGCAAAGGCCCTGTCGGCGACGGGGCGAAGCGGCCCGTGTAGCGCATGTGCGGGTATAGTGCCATTTTGCAGAGGAGATCGCTGCATGGCGACTGTCGAACTGACGAAGGAAAACTTCGAGCAGGTGGTGAGCACGAACCCGATGGTGGTGGTCGATTTCTGGGCGCCGTGGTGCGGGCCCTGCAAGGGTTTCGCGCCTGTTTTCGAAGGCGCGTCGGAGCAGCATGAGGACGTGGTGTTCGCCAAGGTAAACACCGACGATGAGCAGGAGATCGCAGGATCGTTCGGCATCCGCTCGATCCCGACGCTGATGGTGTTTCGCGAGAAAGTGCTGCTGTTCCAGCAGGCCGGCGCGCTGCCAGCTTCCGCGCTCGAGCAGGTGCTCGAGCAGGCCAAGGCGCTGGATATGGCGCAGGTGCACGAGGAAATCGCAAAGCAGGAGATCGCGGAACGCGAAAAGTCCGAGGGCGCTGGGCCGCAGGCCGGCGACGCCTGAGCGGGCGCGACGTGATCGAGTTGCGCCGCGCCGCGGAACGCGGGCACGCCAACCACGGCTGGCTCGACTCGTTCCACAGCTTTTCGTTCGCCGACTATCACGACCCGCGGCACATGGGTTTCGGCAGCCTGCGCGTGATCAACGAGGATCGGATCCAGCCCGGCACCGGCTTCGGCACGCACAGCCACCGCGACATTGAGATCGTGAGCTACGTGCTGCAAGGCGCGCTCGCGCACCAGGACTCGATGGGTAATGGCTCGACCATCGTACCAGGGGACGTTCAGCGCATGAGCGCAGGCACCGGCGTGCGCCACAGCGAGTACAACCACGAGCCGTCGGGTGTCACCCACTTCCTGCAGATCTGGCTCGAGCCGGCGACGCGCGGCATCGCGCCGGGCTACGAGCAGAAGCACTTCGACGCCGTGTCCAAGCGCGGACGCCTGCGGCTGGTTGCCTCGCCCGACGGGCGTGAAGGCTCGGTGACGATTCACCAAGATGCACACATGTACGCCGCGCTGCTGAACGGCAGCGAGCACGTGGTCCACCCTCTGTCCAGGGGACGGCGCGCCTACGTGCATGTCGCGCGCGGCAGCCTGACGGTGACGGGCTACGAGCTCGGCGCAGGCGACGCGCTCAAGGCGAGCGACATGGCGGAAATCACCTTGGAGCGGGGCGAGCAGGCGGAAGTCTTGCTGTTCGACCTCGCCTGAGCGGATTCGGTAAGCCGCGGTAATGGCAGACACGCGTACCGAGCGCGACTCCTTCGGGCCGATCGAGGTCCCGGCGCAGCGGCTCTGGGGCGCGCAGACCGAGAGGAGCCGGCGCAACTTCCGCATCTCGGGCGAGCTCATGCCCCTTGCAGTAATTCACGCCCTGGCGCTGGTCAAGCGCGCCGCGGCGCGGGTCAACCGCGAGCTGGGACTGCTCGAGGCGCGCAAGGCGGTGGCGATCGAGCAGGCGGCCGACGAGGTGCTGGCCGGCCGCCACGATGGGGAGTTCCCGCTGGTGGTCTGGCAGACCGGCTCCGGCACCCAATCCAACATGAACGTGAACGAGGTGCTCGCCAATCGCGCCTCCGAGATCCTCGGCGGGGAGCGCGGCGAGCGGCGCCTGGTGCACCCGAACGACGACGTCAACCTCGGTCAATCGTCGAACGACGTGTTTCCGACCGCGATGCACGTCGCGGCCGCGCGCGCGTTGCATGAGCGGCTCCTGCCGGCGCTGGCGCGACTGCGCGGCACGCTCGCCGAAAAGAGCGACGCCTTCGCGGCGATCGTCAAGATCGGCCGCACTCACCTGCAGGATGCGACCCCGCTCACGCTCGGGCAGGAGTTTTCGGGCTACGTGGCGCAGCTCGGACACGCCGACGCGGCCGTGCGCGTCGTTCTGCCCGGGCTGTACGAGCTCGCGATCGGCGGCACTGCGGTCGGCACCGGCCTGAACGCTCATCCGGAATTCGCGACGAGGGTGGCCGAGGACCTCGCCCGGGCGACAGGCCTCGGGTTCGAGAGCGCGCGCAATAAGTTCGCGGCGCTCGCGGGTCACGAACCGCTGGTGTTCGCGCACGGCGCGCTCAAGACACTGGCCGCCGCGCTGATGAAGATCGCAAACGACGTGCGCTGGCTTGCATCGGGGCCACGCTCGGGGTTGGGCGAGATCTCGCTCCCGGAGAACGAGCCCGGCAGCTCGATCATGCCCGGCAAGGTGAACCCGACTCAGGCCGAGGCGATGACCATGCTCTGCGCTCAGGTGTTCGGCAACGACGTGGCGCTCAACATCGGCGGCGCGTCGGGAAACTTCGAGCTAAACGTCTTCAAGCCGCTGCTGATCCAGAACTTCCTGCAGAGCGCGCGCCTGCTTGCCGACGGCTGCGAGTCGTTCGAAGAGCACTGTGCGCGCGGCATCGAACCGAACAGCGCGCGTATCGCCGAGCTGGTCGAGCGCTCGCTGATGCTGGTGACCGCGCTGTCGCCGAGGATCGGCTACGACCGGGCGGCCGAGATCGCCAAGAAAGCGCACCGCGACGGCAGCACGCTACGCGAGGCGGCGCTTGCCCTCGGCTACGTCAGCGCCGAGGAGTTTGACCGCTGGCTGCGCCCGCAAGACATGACCGGACCGCGGCGATGAACTAGGCTGATAAACTGCGCCCCGCGATGTCAGTCGTCGTCCTCATCTCCGGCCGGGGCAGCAACATGCAGGCCCTGCTCGACGCCGGGCTGCCGGTTGCGGCGGTAATCGGCAACACGGCCGATGCGGCGGCGCTTGAAATCGCGGCGCGGCGCGGCATCGGCGCCTCGGTCGTCGAGCACAAGGACTACGGGACGCGAGAGGAGTTCGACGCTGCGCTTGCCGCGGAGATCGACCGCCATTCGCCGCGGCTGGTTGCGCTGGCGGGGTTCATGCGCATCCTGACTCCGGGCTTCGTCGCGCATTACGCGGGGCGGCTGGTGAACATCCATCCGTCGCTGCTGCCTGCGTTTCCCGGGCTCGACACGCACCGGCGCGCACTGGCCGCGGGGGTCAAGGTGCATGGTTGCAGCGTGCATTTCGTGAGCGAGCAGCTCGATCACGGCCCGATCATCGTCCAGGCCGCCGTGTCGGTGCGGCCGGGCGACACGCCTGACCTGCTCGCCGCCCGCGTGCTGCGTCAGGAGCACGTGGTGTATCCGCGCGCGGTGGGATGGTTCCTGGACGGCAAGCTGGTCGTCCGTAATGGAGTCGTGAGCGTTAAAGGAAACGATGCGCAACTGGTTTATTCCGATCGCGATTAGCGCCTGGTTCTGCGCCTGCGCCCAGGCCGCCCCCCCGGTGCGCGTCGAGATCGATTACGACGTGCTGCGTAACGGCAGCGCAATGGCCGAAGTGGTCGACCGCTTCGAGCACGACGGCAAAACCTACCACCTGGTGGAGCAGTGGCACGGCAGGGGCCTATTTGCGCTGCTCGGTGGGATCACCCGCACTAGCAGCGGAACCATCGGCGGCGGCGCGCTGCGCCCTCTGGAATTCTCCGACGTGCGCACCGGACGTGACCCGGTGCGAGCGGTGTTCGACTGGGCGGACGAGAGTCTGAAGCTGGAGGCCAACGGCAAGACCCGCACCCAGCCGATGCCGGCGCACGCGCAGGACAAAGTCTCGATGCTTTATGGCTTCGCCTTCGACCCTCCCGGGGCGGCGCCGGTCGTGATCAACGCCACCGACGGCAAGGGTGTATCGCACTACGTGTTCGAAGCCGCGGGCCGGCAACAGATAGACACCCCCGCTGGCCAGTTCGACGCCTTGCGGCTGGTCAAGCGCAAAGACGGTCCGGACGATCACGGCACCGAGATCTGGCTCGCGCGCGGGCACGGCTACCTTCCGATCCGGGTCCTGATCACCGACAAGGATGGCACGCGTATCGACCAAGTCGTGACGCGCATCGCCGCGCCGTGAAGCTGCGCCCCGCGCTTTTGGCGCACGCTGAAGCCCTCGTTGGCGAGCTGCTGGGCTTCGCCGGGCCTGCCGACCAGGCAGTATCGCGTTACTTTCGCGCCCACCGCGAACTGGGCCAGCACGACCGTGCCTTCGTGGCCGAGGCGGTCTATGCCGTGCTGCGCCGCCGGCGCTCGCTCGAAGCCGCAGCGGCGAGCGCCGCGCCGCGCGCGCTGCTGCTGGTGGCGCTCTCGCGCGTGCAGGGACTTTCCGCACGCGCGCTCCAAGGCGCGCTCCGCCCGGGCGACGAGGCGGTACTCGCGCACGCCCGGACAGCGAAGGAAGCGAGCTGGCCCGCCGCGGTAAGAGCCGACCTGCCGGACTGGTTGTGGCAGCGCCTGGAAGCGGAGCAGGGACCGGGTGAGGCGATGCGCATCGCGCAGGGGCTGCTGAATCCGGCGCCGCTCGATCTGCGCGTCAATCTCGCGCGCACCGATCGGGACAGCGCGCTCGGGGCTCTCGACTCGAGCGGACTTGCCTGCGCGCCGACGCCCTACTCGCCGGCGGGGATCCGGCTCGAGGGCAAGCCGGCAATCAACCGCCACCCGCTCTTCGAGCAGGGGCTGGTCGAAGTGCAGGACGAAGGCAGCCAGCTGCTCGCCTACTTGGTGGCGCCGCGACGCGGGGAGATGGTGGCCGACTTCTGCGCCGGAGCGGGCGGCAAGACGCTGGCGATGGCGATGCTCATGCGCGGCACGGGACGGCTGTACGCGATGGACGTGTCGGCCAAGCGGCTGCACGCGCTCGCTCCGCGCGCGGCGCGCGCGGGCGTCTCGAACGTGCACCCCCTTGCTCTCGCGGGCGAGGGCGACGTGCGGGCCAAGCGGCTTGCGGGCAAACTGGACCGGGTCCTGGTCGACGCGCCGTGCAGCGGTTTCGGCACGTTGCGGCGCAACCCCGACCTCAAGTGGCGCCACGGTCCCGACGCGATCCTTGAATTGGCGCAAAAGCAGTTCAGCATCCTGCATGCGGCCGCGCGCCTGGTGAAGCCGGGGGGGCGGCTGGTCTATGCGACCTGCAGCATTCTGGAGGCGGAAAACGAGGCGGTGGTGGAACGCTTCGTCGCCGCCCACCCCGAATTCGCCGCGCTGTCGTGCGGCGAGCTTCTCGCGGCCCAGCGCATCTCGCTGCCGGCGGGCGAGCGCCTGCGATTGTGGCCGCATCTGCACGGCACCGACGGGTTCTTCGCCGCGGCGCTCGAACGGCGCCGAGACGGTCAATCCGGCGCCTGATCCTCGCCGCGGCCGTAGCGCGCGTGCAGCTGCACCGGCTTGGCCATCACGCGGCGCATGCGGATGTTCAGCATTTCCACGCAGACCGCGAACGCCATGGCGAAGTAGACGTAGCCTTTGGGGACTTCGTGGTCGAAGCCCTGCGCGATCAGCAGTACGCCGATCACTACCAGGAAAGACAGGGCGAGCATCTTGATGGTCGGATGCGCCGAAATGAAGCGTCCGATCGCGCCTGCAAAGGCCATCATCAGCGCGACCGACACGACGATCGCCGCGACCATCACCGCGACGTCCTTCACCATTCCCACCGCGGTGATGATTGAATCGAGCGAAAACACGAGGTCGATCAGCATGATCTGCATGATAAGGGTGCCAAAGGATGCGCGCACGGTCACCGCCGCGGAGTTCTCCTCTGCACCTTCGAGCAACTGGTGGATCTCTCTGGTGCTCTTCCACAGCAGGAACACCCCGCCCGCAATCAGGATCAGGTCGCGTCCCGATATCTCCTCGCCGAGGACAGTGAACAGCGGCGCGGTCAATCCGATGATCCAAGCCAATACCAGCAGCAGCCCGATGCGCATGAACATGGCACCGAGCAGACCGATGCGACGCGCGCGCTCGCGCTGCCCGGCGGGCAGGCGATCCACCAGGATGGAGATGAAGATCACGTTGTCGATTCCGAGCACGAGCTCGAGCGCGGCAAGGGTGGCGAACGCGATCCAGGCCTGGGGGTCGGTCAGCAGATCGATCATCGGCGAGCGCTCCTGGGAAGGCCGTCGAGCGGAATTTTCGCACACGCGCCGCGCGTACCTTTTTCCCTTTTCGCAGCGGGAGGTTACGGAATCAGTCGCGCGCGAATGGGTCCATTACAGATTGTTTCTTGCGACTCGCGGTGATTCGCGTAGAATGACACTTACCTGACGTCGATAACTACTATTAGAAGCCAACTCGATGATTTTTTCCGGTTTTTTAGACCTGCCCTGGTGGGGCTGCATACTCGTGGCGCTGGGCCTGACCCACGTCACGATTGCTGCGGTGACGATCTTCCTGCACCGCCATCAGGCGCATCGCGCGCTCGACCTGCATCCGATCGCGTCGCACTTCTTCCGCTTCTGGCTGTGGCTCACCACAGGCATGGTGACCAAGGAATGGGTCGCCATCCACCGCAAGCACCACGCCAAGTGCGAGACCGCAGAGGATCCGCACAGCCCGCAGATCTACGGCATTAATCGCGTCTTGTGGGGCGGCGTGTTCCTGTACGTGAAGGAGTCCTACAACCGCGAGACGCTCGAGCGCTACGGCCACGGCACGCCCGACGACTGGATGGAGCGCAACCTGTATACGGGGCATGCGATCCTCGGCCTCACGCTGATGGGCGCGGTCGACCTGGCGCTGTTCGGCCTGGTGCCCGGCGCGCTGATTCTGCTTAGCCAGATCGTCTGGATCCCGTTCTGGGCCGCCGGCGTGATCAACGGCATCGGCCACTACTTCGGCTACCGCACTTACGGTTGCGCGGACGCGAGCACCAACATCGTGCCCTGGGGCATCCTGATCGGGGGCGAGGAACTGCACAACAACCACCACGCGTTCGCCTCTTCGGCCAAGCTGTCCTCGAAGTGGTACGAGTTCGACATCGGCTGGATGTACATCAGAATGATGGAAATGCTCGGCCTCGCGACGGTCAAGAAGGTGGCGCCGACGCCCCGCTTTGCCGCGCCCAAGCCCGCCGCTGATCTTGACACGCTGCATGCCGTGATCGCCAACCGCTACGACGTTCTGTCGCGCTACGCCAAGTCGATCAAGAAGACCTACCGCGAGGAAGTGCAGCGGCTGGCGCACTGGTCGCCGGGCGAAGCGGAAGCGCTCAAGTCCCTGAAGCGCGTGCTGCTGCGCGTGCAGGAGCTTTCCGAGGTCGAGCGCGTGCGCCTGACCGATGCCCTGCGTAACTCGCGCGCCCTGGCGACGGTGGTCGCGATGAGGCAGGAGCTGACCGCGCTGTGGGAGCGCTCCAATGCTTCGAAGGAGCAGCTGCTGCGCCAGCTTCAGGATTGGTGCCACCGAGCCGAGTCGAGCGGTATTGCGCCCCTGCAGGACTTCTCGCGTCGTCTGCGCTGCTACGCGTAGTCGCACGTCCGCTGCAATAAAAAAAGCCCGCCATCGGCGGGCTTTTTTATTTCCAGCGCTCCGGCGTGCTACTTGAGCTTGGTTTCCTTGTACATCACGTGCTTGCGCGCCTTGGGATCGTACTTCTTGAGCTCCAGCTTGTCGGGCGTGGTGCGCTTGTTCTTGGTCGTGGTGTAGAAATGGCCGGTGCCGGCGGTGGACTCGAGCTTTATCTTTTCGCGCATGGTAGGGGGTCCGGTTAAGCCTTCGCTTCGGCCTTCGCCTTGGCTTTCGCCTTGGCGCGCACCTCGGCGAGCACGGCGTCGATGCCGAGCTTGTCGATGCGGCGCAGGCCGGCGGTCGAAACACGCAGGCGCACCCAGCGGTTTTCGCTCTCGACCCAGAAGCGACGGTAGTGCAGATTAGGCTGGAAGGTGCGTCGGGTCTTGTTGTTGGCGTGCGAGACCAGGTTGCCCTTCATCGGCTTCTTGCCGGTGACTTCACAGACACGGGACATGGATTGCGCTCCGCGGAAAAAAAGAGACAATTATACCCGAATAATCAGTGCTTTTTCAAGGAACGCGACCTGCTCGAGGCGGTGCTTGATTGCCCCCGACGGAGTCTGTGATAGTGCGCAACGTGGAGCCGACGCCGATGCAACACTGCAAATTCGCTGCCAGAGCAACGGCGCTCGGCTTGGCCTTGCTTTGCTCCGCGGCGTTCGGCCAAGCGCCGGAGTCCGCCGCCGCGCCGCGTCTCGCAGGCATGGTCGAATTCGCCAGCGGCAATTCGATGATCACGCCGCAGGTCGGCGACAGTCGCCTGGTCGCCAACGGAAGCGAGGTGCGCGAAGGCGACACGATCATCACCTTCAAGGGTGGCGAGGCACAGCTGCGGATGCTGGACGGCGCCTTCCTCCTGCTGCGCGGGAACTCGAGGATCAAGATCACGGCGTACGTCGCGGACGGCGGCGACAAGGACCGCAGCATCCTCGACTTGATCAAAGGTACGGTGCGCAGCATCACTGGCTGGATCGGAAAGTACAACCGCGCTGCGTACGAGATCCGCACGCCTATCCTGGTTACCATTGGCGTACGCGGCACGGATCACGAGGTTACCTACATTCCTCCGGGCGATCCGCGCGGGGGGCCGGGCGTGTATGACAAGGTAAACGAAGGCAAGGCGTTCATGAGTTCCGGGAGCGACGAGGTCGAGGTGCCGCCGCAACGGGCCGTGTTCAGCGCATGGGGCGCAAAGCCCCGCCGGCCGCGCCTGCTTGCTTCCATTCCCGGATTTTCACGTCTGGACTGCACGAGCGCGAGTTCGCGCGACGAGCGCTGCCTTGCGCGAACGAACCCCGCGCGCGGCGGCCATGCGTGAACGGGCCATTCGCGGCAACGCCGCGCAAACGCTGCGGCAACGCGGCGGGCGGCGCGGCGAGGGACTGGGAGAGCGCGCCCGGCCGATGCACCGCGGCCGGCGGTGACGCGCCGTCTACAGCAGCCCGCGCTCCGCGAATGAGAGCGTTTGGTTGCCGGCGATGATGAAGTGATCCAGCACCTTGACCTCGACCAGCGCCAGCGCCTCGCTCAGGCTGCGGGTGAGCAGCTCGTCGGCCTGGCTAGGCTGCGCCACGCCCGAGGGATGGTTGTGGGCGAGGATGACGGCGGCAGCGTTGCGCCGCAGGGCGGCTTTCACCACCTCGCGCGGGTAGACACTGGTCTGCGTTAGCGTACCCCGGAACAGTTCCTCGACCGCGGTGACACGGTGCTGCGCGTCGAGGAACAGCGCGACGAAGACTTCGTGCTCGCGTGCGCCGAGCGCGAGGCGCAGGTACTCGCGTACCGTCGCCGGCGAATTCAAGGCGGCGCCGGCGCTCAGCTGCTCGCCCAGGCAGCGGCGCGCCATTTCCAGCACCGCGGCGAGCTGTGCCGCCTTCGCGTCGCCCAGGCCCTTCGTTTCGCATAACACGGCGTGACCGGCCGCGAGCAGCCCGGCAAGCCCGCCGAAGCGTCCGATCAGCTCGCGCGCCAGCTCGACTGCGCTCTTGCCGGCCACCCCGCTGCGCAGGAATACGGCCACCAGCTCGGCGTCGGACAGGCGCGCCGGACCGAGTGCCAGCAGCCGCTCGCGCGGCCTTTCGGCCGCAGGCCAATCCCTGATCGCCATGCGCCCCCCCCTGAATTCACCTAGAATTCCCTTCCGTCCAACGCCTTGGCGACCGGATCGATGACAACGATCAAGGGAAAAAGAATTCTTCTCGGCATGACCGGCGGCATCGCGGCCTTCAAGTCGGCCGAGTTGGCGCGCATCCTGGTCAGGGCGGGGGTCGACCTGCGGGTGGCCATGACCGAGGCGGCGACGCGCTTCGTCACTCCGGTCACGATGCAGGCGCTCTCGGGCCAGACCGTGTGGACCGACTTGTGGGACGCACGGGTGCCGGACAACATGGCGCACATCGAGCTGTCGCGCGACCGCGACCTGATCCTTGTCGCGCCGGCGAGCGCCGACTTCATGGCCAAGCTGGCGCATGGCCTGGCCGACGATCTGCTCTCGGCGCTGGCGCTGGCGCGGCGTTGTCCTCTGATGCTGGCCCCGGCCATGAACGTCGAGATGTGGGACAGCCCGGCGACGCAGCGCAACGTTCTCACCTTGCGTGACGACGGCGTAGTGTTCGCGGGCCCCGCCGCCGGCGACCAGGCCTGCGGCGAGACGGGCATGGGACGCATGGTAGAGCCGCAGCAGATCGCCGAGGAAGTCGAGGCGCTGTTCCAGCCGAAGGTGCTTGCAGGCAAGCGGGTGCTGGTCACTGCGGGGCCGACCGAGGAACCGATCGACCCCGTGCGCGTCATCACGAACCTGAGCTCCGGCAAGATGGGCTACGCCGTGGCACGCGCGGCACGCGAGGCGGGGGCCGATGTTACGCTGATCAGCGGGCCGGTCGCGCTGCCCGCGCCGAGCGGCGTGGCGCGCGTGAGCGTGCGCACGGCGCGCGAGATGTTCGACGCTGTGAAGGCGGCCGTGAGCGGGAGCGATATTTTCGTCTCCGTGGCCGCAGTGGCCGACTACAGGGTAAAGAGCCCTGCGCCAAACAAGATCAAGAAGGACTCCGGCCGTGGCAGGACGCTGGAGCTGGAGGAGAACCCCGACATTCTGGCCTGGGTGGCCGCGCGACCGGCGCCGCCTCTATGCGTGGGGTTCGCCGCCGAAAGCGAGGACGTGGCGAGCAATGCGCGCGCCAAGCGCAGCAAGAAGAAGCTGCCACTGCTGGCGGCGAATCTGGCCCAGCGGGCGCTAGGCGCCGATGAGAACGAGATAACGCTTTTCGATGAGCGCGGCGAGCACCCGCTCGGGCGTGGCCCCAAGATCGAACTGGCGCGAAAGCTGATGCTGCACCTCGCCGGCATGAGCGCCGGCAGAAAGCGGGGTTAGAGACATGCGCCACAGGCTCGAGCTGAAGGTCCTCGACCCGAGGATCAGGCACGACATGCCGCATTACGCGACGCCTGGCGCGGCAGGGCTGGACCTGCGCGCCTGCATCGAATTGCCTCTGACCCTGGCGCCCGGGGACAGCGAGCTGGTGCCCTCGGGCATCGCGATCCACCTGGACGACCCTGGCCTAGCGGCAGTATTGCTGCCGCGCTCGGGGCTGGGCGCCAAGCATGGCATCGTGCTGGGCAACCTGGTCGGCCTTATCGACTCCGACTACCAGGGTCAGGTGCTGGTCTCGGTATGGAACCGCGGCCGGGACGCATTCACAATCCAGCCGATGGACCGCATCGCGCAGCTGGTGGTCGTCCCGGTAGTGCAGGTCGAGCTGCACGTGGTGCAGGAGTTCGCCGCATCGCAGCGCGGCGCGGGCGGCTTCGGCAGTACCGGCCGGGGCTAGCCTCAGACTACAGCCGCCGGCTCTTCCTCGAAGATCAGGCGGATCGTTTCGGCGTCGTCGACGTCGATCGTCACCTTGCCGCCGTGCGCGAGTCTGCCGAACAGCAGCTCGTCGGCGAGCGCGCGCCTGATCGTATCCTGGATCAGGCGCGCCATCGGCCGCGCGCCCATCAGGGGATCGAAGCCCTTCTTGGCCAGGTGCTCCTTGAGCTTCTGGGTGAAGATGGGTTCGACCTTCTTCTCCTGCAGCTGTTCCTCGAGCTGCATCAGGAACTTGTCCACCACGCGAAGGATGATCTCGTTGTCGAGCGAACGGAACGAGATGGTGGCGTCCAGCCGATTTCGAAACTCGGGCGTGAACATGCGCTTGATCGCCTCCATCTCGTCGCCAACCTGTTTCGCGAGCGTGAATCCCATCGAGTTCTTCGACAGCTGTTCGGCGCCCGCGTTGGTGGTCATGACAATCACCACGTTGCGGAAGTCCGCCTTGCGGCCGTTGTTGTCGGTCAAGGTTCCGTGGTCCATCACTTGCAGCAGGATGTTGAAGATATCCGGGTGCGCCTTCTCGATCTCGTCCAGCAGCAGCACCGAATAGGGCTTCTTGGTGATCTGTTCGGTGAGCAACCCTCCCTGTTCGAAGCCGACGTAGCCCGGCGGCGCGCCGATCAGGCGCGAGACCGCATGCCGCTCCATGTACTCGGACATGTCGAAGCGGATCAGCTCGATGCCCATGCAGTAGGCTAGCTGGCGCGCGACTTCAGTCTTGCCGACCCCGGTCGGACCCGAGAACAGGAAGCTGCCGATGGGCTTCTGCGGGTTGCCCAGCCCAGAGCGCGCCATCTTGATCGCGCTGGCGAGCGCATCGATCGCGTTGTCTTGGCCGAACACGACCGCCTTCAGGTCACGGTCCAGCTTGGCGAGGGCGCTGCGGTCGTCGGTCGAGACCGAGCGCGGCGGGATGCGCGCGATCTTGGCGATGATGTCCTCGATCTCGGCCTTGCCGATGATCTTCTTCTGCTTGCTCTTGGGCGCGATGCGCTGGGCGGCGCCCGCCTCGTCGATCACGTCAATCGCCTTGTCCGGCAGGTGCCGGTCGTTGATGTAGCGCGCCGAAAGCTCCGCCGCCGTGCTGAGCGCGTTGGCGGTGTACTTCACGCTGTGGTGCGCCTCGAAGCGGGTCTTGAGCCCTTTCAAGATCTCGACCGTTTCCTCGACCGAAGGTTCGTTGACGTCGATCTTCTGGAAGCGCCGCGACAGCGCATGGTCTTTCTCGAATACGCCGCGGTACTCGTTGTAGGTCGTGGCGCCGATGCACTTCAGCTGTCCGTTCGAGAGCACCGGCTTGAGCAGGTTGGAAGCATCCAGCGTGCCGCCCGAGGCTGCGCCGGCCCCGATGACGGTGTGAATTTCGTCGATGAAAAGCACCGCGTTCGGATTGTCGACCAGCTGCTTCAGCACCGCCTTGAGGCGTTGCTCGAAATCGCCGCGGTACTTGGTCCCGGCGAGCAGCGCGCCCATGTCGAGCGCGTACACCGTGCATTTCGCCAGCAGCTCCGGAATGCTGCCCTCGACGATGCGGCGCGCAAGACCTTCCGCGATCGCCGTCTTGCCCACCCCCGCCTCGCCGACCAGCAGCGGGTTGTTCTTGCGCCGGCGGCAGAGGGTCTGGATGACTCGCTCGAGCTCCCGGTCGCGCCCGATCAGCGGGTCGATCTTGCCTGCTAGCGCGAGCGCGTTCAGGTTCTGGGTGTAGTTGTCGAGCGGGCTGTTGGCGGTCTCCGCCTGGCCTTCCTGCTCGGCTTCCTGCTCGCCCTTGCCGGAGTGCGGCTGGGGCGTCTTGGTGATGCCGTGCGAGATGTAGTTGACCACGTCCAGGCGAGTGATTCCCTGCTGCTGCAGGAAGTACACGGCGTGCGAATCCTTCTCGCCGAAGATCGCCACCAGTACGTTGGCGCCGGTCACCTCCTTCTTGCCCGAGGACTGGACGTGCAGGATGGCGCGCTGGATGACGCGCTGGAATCCGAGCGTCGGCTGGGTGTCGACTTCGCGATCGGCGGCGATGCGCGGCGTCTGCTCCCCGATGTGCTGGGTGAGGTTCTTGCGCAGCTCGTCGATGTTGGCGCCGCAGGCGCGCAGCACCTCCGCCGCGGTGGGGTTGTCCAGCAGGGCGAGGAGCAGGTGTTCGACGGTAATGAACTCGTGGCGCTTCTGGCGCGCCTCGACGAACGCCATGTGAAGACTGACTTCGAGCTCCTGGGCAATCATCCTACGTTTCCTCCATCACGCACTGCAGCGGGTGCTGGTGCTTGCGCGAGTACGCGGCCACCTGCTGCACTTTCGTCGTGGCCACATCGCGAGGATACACCCCGCAGACCCCAATGCCTTCACGGTGAACCTTGAGCATTATCTGGGTCGCCCGTTCCCGCGTCATGCTGAAGAACTTCTGCAATACCAGCACGACGAACTCCATCGGCGTGTAGTCGTCGTTCAGCAGCATGACCTTGAACATCGGCGGCGGCTTGAGCTTGCTCTTGCGCGCCTCCAGTACGCTATCGTCTCTGAACTGCGTCGCCATGCCGCCCGTTTGCTATGCGCCGTCCAGTTCAATGAGATCAGACATCCCTTTCGCTTGCCCGTTCCCGCTCCGCGTGACGTGATGAATCGCTTCCTTTACCCAAGACTCTCGCAGCTATCCTAATCAATGTACCGGGGCGGCGCAATGCGATCGCCGCGATGGATGCGGCAGAGTTGGCGGACAGGGCGCCGCGGCGGCGCCCCGGGGCTCCCCTTGACGGCACGGTGCGGGGGGGGGTAAAACGCGAACCGTGTTTGATTTCAGGCTGTCTGTTTCGCCATAGAGAGGGCGGCGGGGTCGTGAAGTTCAGGCATCCCGGGTATTCCCGCGGTAATCCTCAAAAACCAGTTGGAAAGGAAGGGTCATGGCGACAGGCACCGTTAAGTGGTTCAACGACGCGAAGGGCTACGGGTTCATCACGCCGGACGACGGCAGCGAAGACCTGTTTGCGCATTTTTCCGCGATCAACATGTCGGGCTTCAAGACCCTAAAGGAAGGCCAGAAGGTCTCCTTCGACGTGGTGCAGGGCCCGAAGGGAAAACAGGCCTCGAACATCCAGAAGGCCTAGCCGGTTACCGGCACAGAATTTGAAAAGGCCGCCCTCGGGCGGCCTTTTTTATTACATGCGCTCGATCAGCGCCTGCCCGAAACCGGAGCAGGATACCTGCTTGGCGCCCTGCATCTGGCGCGCGAAGTCGTAGGTCACCACCTTGTCGCCGATTGCGGCCTCGATCGACTTCACGATCGCGTCCGCGGCCTCGGTCCACCCCATGTGGCGCAGCATCATCTCGGCCGAGAGGATCTCGGAGCCGGGATTGACGTAATCCTTGCCGGCGTACTTCGGCGCGGTGCCGTGGGTCGCCTCGAACATCGCCACCGAGTCGGACATGTTGGCCCCGGGCGCGATGCCAATGCCGCCGACCTCCGCCGCGAGCGCGTCCGAAATGTAGTCGCCGTTCAGGTTGGTGGTCGCGAGCACGTCGTACTCGGCCGGCCTGAGCAGGATCTGCTGCAGCATCGCGTCGGTGATGACGTCCTTCACTACGATGTCCGGGCCGCCTTTCGGGTTCTTGAAGCTGCACCAGGGGCCGCCGTCAATCGGCTTGGCGCCGAATTCCTTCTGCGCCAGCTGGTAGCCCCAGTCGCGGAAACCGCCCTCGGTGAACTTCTGGATGTTGCCCTTGTGCACCAGGGTTACCGACTTGCGCTTATTGTCGATCGCGTACTGGAATGCCTTGCGGATCAGGCGCTCGCTGCCCTCGATCGACACCGGCTTGATGCCGATCGCGGAGCTTCCGGGGAAGCGGATCTTCGTGACCTTCATTTCTTTGATCAGGAACTCGATCACCTTGTTTGCCTCGGCCGACTTGGCCGGCCACTCGATGCCGGCATAGATGTCTTCGGCGTTCTCGCGGAAGATCACCATGTCCACCTTGTCGGGCTCCTTGAGCGGGCTGGGCACACCCTTGAACCAGCGCACCGGGCGCAGGCAGACGTACAGGTCGAGCTCCTGGCGCAGCGCGACGTTGATCGAGCGGATGCCGCCGCCGACCGGCGTCGTGAGCGGGCCCTTGATCGAGACCACGTATTCCTTCGAGGCTTCCAGGGTCTCCTCGGGCAGCCATACGTTCTCGCCGTAGACCTTGCACGACTTCTCGCCGGCGTACATCTCCATCCACACAATCTTTTTCTTTCCGCCGTAGGCCTTCTCCACCGCGGCATCCACCACCTTGATCATCACGGGCGTGATATCGACGCCGGTGCCGTCGCCTTCGATGTAGGGGATGATCGGATTGTCCGGCACCGCGAGCGAGAAGTCCTTGTTCACCTTGATCTTTTCGCCGCCTGCGGGGACCTTGATGTGCTTGTACGCCATGACCGCTCCTGGAAGGAAGAAAGCCTAAAAGATATATTATATAAGACTTGGTTGCAGCGCCTCGGGCGCCGAACCGAAACCTTGCCGGCGCGCAAAATCATACGCTGCACGGCCCGCCGCGCCGCGCTGTCAACCGACCCGTCGGACGAGCGTTGTTGGGCAGCGTCCCGGCGCAAGCCGGGCGTCGCTGTACAACGACAACGTTCAACTCTATAGAGAAGGCATTCAAATGAAAAAGCTGCTGTTGATGCTGATCGCTGCGACGTTTGCTGCGGTCTCCTACCAAGCCGTCGCCGCGGAGGCGAAGCCCGCGACACCGAAGATGGAGAAAAAAGCAACGGCGAAGAAGCATGTTGCCAAGAAGCGCGTCGTGAAGAAGCACGCGAAAAAGGTTGCGAAGAAGGAAGTGAAAAAGGACGAGATGAAGAAGTAAGTGCAGTCTGGCGCTGAGCGAAAAGGCAGGGTATCTTTCCCTGCCTTTTCTTTTTCCGGCTGCCGTGAAACGCTTCTTCGCCGCTTGCCTTGCCGCCGCCCTGCTCATCGCGGGGCCTGCACGCGGCCAGCTCGGACCGCTACCTCAGGTTGAGCTCTCGCTCGGCATGCGGCAAATCCACGCCGAGCTCGCCGACAACGTTCCCGCCCGCATGCAGGGACTCATGTACCGGACTTCGCTCGCGCCAAATGGCGGCATGCTGTTCGTCTACGAGCGGCCCGCGATGGAGTGCATGTGGATGAAAAACACCCTCATTGCGCTGTCGGTCGCCTTCTTCGACCAGGCGGGCAGGGTCATCAACATCGAGCAGATGCAGCCGCAGACCGAAGACTCGCACTGCGCCGAACGCCCGGCGAGCTATGCCCTGGAAATGGAGCAGGGGTGGTTCGCGCGCAACGGGATCGGACCGGGCGCTGTGCTGCTCGGTCTCGACAGGCTAAAAACCGGGCGCTGATCAGCCGAAGTTCTTGCCGGCGAAATCCCAGTTCGCCAGGTTGGCGAGGAACGTTTCGACGAACTTCGGGCGCGCGTTGCGGTAATCGATGTAGTAGGCGTGCTCCCAGACGTCGATCGTAAGCAGCGGCTTGTCGGCGCCCGCGATCGGGGTGCCGGCGTTGGCGGTGTTGACGATGTCGACGCCGCCGTCGGATTTCTTGACCAGCCAGGTCCAGCCGGAACCGAAGTTGCCTACCGCGCTCTTCGCGAACGCTTCCTTGAAGGCGTCGAACGAGCCCCACTTCTTGTCGATCGCCGCCGCCAGCGCGCCCGATGCCTTGCCGCCGCCGCCCGGCTTCATGCTGCTCCAGAAGAAAGTGTGGTTCCAGACCTGTGCCGCGTTGTTAAACACGCCGCCGCTGGCCTTTTTCACGATCTCCTCGAGCGACGCCTTGTCGAACTCGGTGCCCTTGATCAGATTGTTCAGATTGGTGACGTAGGCCTGGTGGTGCTTGCCGTAGTGGAACTCCAGCGTCTCCTTGGAGATGTGTGGCGCGAGCGCGTCCATCGCGTACGGCAGGGGGGGAAGCTTGTGTTCCATGTGGGATTCCTCTGGGCGGGTGGGAAAGCCCTGCGATTCTAGTGGAAGCGACGGCAGCGTGACAACGCTGGCCTCGCGTCAGAGCGGGAAAAACCGCGGCAGCAGCAGGGAATACGATGCGAGCATCAGCACGAGCAGCGGCAATCCGCCGCGCAGGAAGTCGCTGAAACGGTAGCCGCCCGCGCTCATCACCAGCAGGTTGGTCTGGTAGGCCATCGGCGTGACGTAGCAGAAATTGGCGCCGAACATGATTGCCAGTACCAGGGGCTCCGGCGCGACGCCCAGCTGCGCGGCGATGCTCACGGCGATCGGCGTTCCGACCGCGGCAGCGGCATTGTTGGAGACGAAATTGGTGAACGCCGCCATCAGCAGCATGAGCAGCGCCAGCACCCACTCCGGCGGCAGACCCTGCGTTGCGCTGACGAACGCTGACGCGAGCCAGGCTGTGGCGCCCGTTTTCTCGAGCGCCGCGCCCAGCGCGAGGCTCGAGGCCACCAGCAGAATGACCTTGGTCGACAGCGCCGACGCCGCGTCTTCCCAGTCGAGGCAGCGCGTCAGGATCATCGCCGCCACGCCGGCGAGCGCCGCGATTGCAATCGGCGCGAGCTTGAAGGCAGCCACCAGCACGACCGCGGCGAGGATGGCGAGCGCGAGCGGCGCCCGCTCGGTGCGCGGCAGCTCGGTGCTCTGGCCCAGAACCAGTAACCGCGCGCGCGCGCGCAGCTTGCCGATGGCTTCCTCGGTGCCCTGCACCAGCAGCACGTCGCCGGTGCGCAGCAGCACGTCGCCGATGTCGTCGTTACCGTGCAGCGCGCGCCCGCCGCCGCGGTGCAAGCCGACTATCGCGACGTCGTAATATGAGCCGAAGTTGGTCGCGCGCAGGGTCGAGCGATTGAGCGGCGAGTTGTCGGTGACCACCACCTCGGCGAGATGCTGGCCTTCGGCCGCGAGCGGGTGTTCCTCGTCCACTGGGTGCTCGAGGTCGTCTACCTTGTATAGCTTCGTGCCGAGCGCGTTGGCGCACTCGCGCAATTCGTCGGCGCTCGCGCTGACGTACAGCCGGTCGCCAGCGCGCAGCTTGAGGGTGGGCATGCGCGCGAGCTCCAGCCCCTCGGCGCGTACCACGCGCGAAATGCGCATCGAGCGACCGGCCTTCTTCTGCACTTCTGAGAGTGGCTTCTCGTCTGCGAAACCGCCTTCGCTCACGTGCAGCACGGCCGAGAACACCTGCGGTGCCGCGTCGCCGAGCGGCGCGTCGCGCTGCGGCAGCAGGCGCGGCAGCACCAGCCAGAGGTACAGGATGCCGCCTACCGCGGCGATCGCCGTGACGTGGATGAACTCGAACATCCCGAAGTGGCGAACTCCCAGGTCGGCGGCGATCGCCACCACAAGAAGATTGGTCGAAGTGCCGATGGTCGTTCCCATGCCGCCGATCAGCACCGCGAAATTCATCGGCAGCAAAGTACGCGAAACGGAGGATTTCGCGCGCAGCGCGGCGCTCACCAGGATCGGCATCATGATCACCACGATCGGCGTGTCGTTCAGTACGCCGCTAAACGCGGCGCATGCCACCAGCACCAGCAGCATCGCGGCGCCTGGCCGAGCGGCGAGCATGCGTCCGATCAGCCGCGCCGCGGGCTCGAGCGCGCCGGTCGCCACTAGCCCTCGCCCCAGGATCATCAGGCTACAGATCGCCACCAGCGCCTCGTGGCCGAAACCGAAGAAGAATTCCACCGGGGACAGGCGCACGCCGTCGTGCACGTAGGGCACCAGCTGAAACCCGGCGCTCAGCAGCACCAGCACGAGCAGGCTCGTCGTCTCGATCGGCAGCCGCTCGAGCGCGAACATCGCGAACGCGAACACGGTCAGCGCAAGCACTGCGATGGCATGGGGTTCGAGCGGCGGCATCGAGGTCAGCCCGCGGCCTCGGGCGGCGGCGCCTCGGGCGGGCGCTCCACGCGCCCGGCGAGCGCGACGAAGGCCGCGTAGTCGCTGAGGAAGAAATTCTCGGCGCCGATCTGCTCCGTGATGCCGGTGCGGTCGAAAACCGAACGCACGCGCGGCTTTACGGCGCTGAACAGCAGCCCGATGCCGTTCTTGCGCAGCCCGTCGCACAGCGAGGCAAGCATCTCCACGCCGGAAGCGTCCAGATCGTTGATGCCGGAGCCGGAAACCAGAACGAAGCGCAAATCCGGATAGCGTCGCTCGAGCTGCAGCACCGCGCTCTCGAAATACGACACGTTGACGAACACGAGCGAGGCGTCGAAATGGATCACGCCCACCGCGCCCTGCAGAGCCTGCGGCATGTCTTCTGGCGCTTCACGCACGAGCTGGGCGGATGCGGGCTCGACCACCGCCATGTTCGGCCGCATGCGCCGGTAGATGAACAGGCCGAGCGAGACGAGGACGCCAACGAAGATTCCATTCTGAATTTGTGGCGCGAATGCAATCGTGGCGGCAAACGTGAGCAGCGCGGCGATCGCATCGTCGCGGCTCGCGCGCCATGCGTTGCGCAGGCTGCGCAAGTTGATCAGGTTGGTGAGCGCCATGACGATGATCGCGGCGAGCACCGGCAGCGGCAGGTACTTGAGCAGCGGGGTAAAGAACAGCAGCGTCAGCAGAACACACAGGGCCGCCACGATCGAAGAGACTCCAGTGCGCGCACCTGCCGCCAGGTTGAGCGCGGAGCGCGAGAAGGATCCACTGACCGGCATGGTCTGGCTGAGCGCGGCGGCCAGCTTGGCCAGGCCCTGCCCGATCAGCTCCTGGTTCTCGTCCCACTTGGTGGCGGTCTTTATGGCCGCGATCTTGGCGCTGGACATCGCCTCCATGAAGCTGATGACCGCGATCACAAACGACGCCGGAAGCAGCGCGATCCATGCATCCAGGCTGAACTGCGGCAGGGCGAACGTAGGCAGGCCGCGCGGGATGTCGCCCACGATGCGCCCGCCGTAGCCCGAGTAGTCGATGGCGTAGCTGAGCGTCGTGAGCACGGCCACCGTGATCAGCACTCCCGGCAGACGCGGCGCGTAGCGGCGGAAGCCGACCAGCGCGACGATCGCGATCGCGCTGAACGCCATCGAATGGCCGTGCGCACCGCGCGGGTTGGACAGCACGTGCCAGGTGTCGATCAGCGCGTGACCGAGCTCGGGCGGAGGTACGCCGAACAGCGTTGGCACCTGGGCCAGAGTGATCAGGATCGCGGCTGCGTTGACGAACCCCATCAGCACCGGGTGCGACAGAAGGTTCATCAGCACGCCCAGGCGCATCACGCCGAAAGAAAGTTGGAACAGCCCCGAGAGCAGTGCGACAGTGATCGCGTAGGTCACGTATTGCTCGCTGCCGCCCGCGGCGAGTGGCGCGATGCTGGCTGCGGTGAGCAGCGAGGTGAGCGCGACCGGCCCGGTCGAGAGTTGTGCGGAGTTGCCGAACAGTGCGCCAATTATCGTCGGCACGAGGGCGGCGTACAGGCCATAGTAGGGTGGCAGGCCGGCGAGCTGCGCGTAGGCGAGTGACTGCGGGATCGCGACCAGTGCGACGGTCAGACCCGCGAGCGCATCGACGCGCAGGTTCTGGCGCGTGAGCCTGGGAAGCCAGGCGAGGAAGGGCAGGACGCGGAGCGTTGAAGCGCGCATCGCGAGGTCACTCCCGGCGCGGCGGCGGCAGGGAGGCGCATTCCTCGAAGATGCGGGCACTGCAGCGTGCGCAGATCGCGCGGTCCAGCTGCGCGAAGATCGCCGCTATCGCGTCGCGCTTGCTGCGGAACATGTTCTCGGTGCCGAGTTCCCCCATGAAACCGCCGTTGCGCAGCACATCCTCGACCGGCTGACGCAGCCCCTGCAGGTAGAGCTGACCGTTCTCCCAGCGCCGCTTGCGTGCTTCGCGCACCAGCGCCTCGGCGCCGGCCACGTCGACGAAATTGATGTTGCGTGAAACGAGCAGCAGCCGGCGCTGCTCCCGGGTGAGCTCGCGCAGGGTGTCGAAATGAGACTCGACGTGATCCACCGCGCCGAAGTAGATCGAACCCTCCACGCTCAGGATCTTGAGCTGCGGGCACTCCGGCAGCGCTTCGCCGGGCGGCGCCAGCTGGCGCTCGCTGTGGCGCGGGTCCGGCACCAGGCTGCGCATCATCGGGCGCGAGGTGCGGTGCAGGTAGACCACCAGCGACGCCATCACGCCGACCAGGATCGCGTAGGCGATCGGCATGACGAGCGTGGCGAGCAGGGTGGCGGCGACCACCGCCGCTTCCTGGCGGCTGGTGCGCAGGTACATTCGCATCTGGCCGATGTCGATCAGGCCCCATCCGGCCAGCACCAGCAGCCCGGCAATCGCGGGATGCGGCAGCAGCGCCGCCACCGGCGCGAGTACGAGCAGCAGCAGTATCAGGAAGATCACCGACGTCACGGCCGAGAGCGGCGTGCGGGCGCCAGATTCGTAATTGATGCCGCAGCGGTTGACCGAGGCGCAGGACGGGTAGCCGGAGAAGAAAGCGCCGGCCACGTTCGAAAGGCCCTGGCCGATCAGCTCCTGGTTGGTGTCGATGCGCTGGCCGGAGCGGATCGCCACCGCGCGCACGATGGCGATGGCCTGAGTCACCGACAGGATCGTCACCGCGAAGGCCGGCGCCAGCAGGTTGGTCAGCGTCGCGCCGCGCAAGTCCGGCAGCGAGAGCGGCGGCAGGGCTCCCGGCAGCGGTCCCAGGGTGCGGATGCCGGTATTTTCGGCGCCGACCGCGAAATTGATCGCGAGCGCCGCGAGGGTACCGACGACGGTGGCGACCAGCATCGGCGCCAGACGCGGCGCGTAGCGCTTGGTCAGCGCGCCGGCGATCACCGTCAATACGCCCACCGCGAGCGCCCAGGGATGCACTTCGTTCAGGTGCGCGATGGTGTTGTGTAACATCTCGTAGAACTGGCTCGCGTGCCCGGAATGCGTGCCGAACAGCTGCGAAATCTGGCTCACGATGATGATGATACCGACCGCGCTGGTGAAGCCGACGATGACCCCGTTGGAAATGAAGTTGACCAGTACGCCGAGTCGGAAGAACCCCATCGACAGGATCAGCAACCCCGACATGAGCGACAGCGTGAGGGCCATCGAGACGAACCCGGCGGAGCCGGGCACGGCGAGCGGAGTCAGCATCGCCAGCACCATCAGTGATACCGCGTTGGTCGGTCCCGAGACCGCGTGCAGCGACGAGCCGAACAACGCGGCGATGGCGGTCGGTACCATGGCGCAATAGAGGCCGTACTGGGGCGGCAGCCCGGCGAGCGTCGCGTACGCCACGCCCTGGGGCAGCACGACGACCGCGCCGATCAGCCCGGCGATCACGTCCGCGCGCAGCGACTTGCGGTCCACGCGCGGCCACCAGGCGAGGAACGGAAACATCTGGCGGAGAAAGGGCTGCGCGGGCAAGGGTGGGCGCCGGGGTGACGCGGTATCTTAGCAAGATACGCACCGCGCGATTCGTCCTTGCGCGCTCGGGAACGTTCCTACTATCGAGATAAGGCACGCTTATATCGGCTATCGCGGAGGGACCGGCTGCGAATACAATCCAAGGGGTGACACGCTGCAAGGACTAACATGGGCAAAGCCGTACCTGTAGAGCGCATCGACGCTTCGCGCCAGCGCGAAGTGGTGCGCCGGCTGCGCGAGTTCCTGCCGGCGCACTCGGTGCTGTTCGAGGACGAGGACACGCGGCCCTACGAGTGCGACGGGCTCACCGCCTATCGCCGCGCGCCGATGGTGGTGGCGCTGCCCGAGACCGACGAGCAGGTGCGGCGCGTGCTGCAGGCCTGCTCGGCGCTCGGCGTGCCGGTGGTGCCGCGCGGCGCGGGAACCGGGCTCTCCGGCGGGGCGCTGCCGTTGGCCGACGGCGTGCTGCTTTCGATGGCCAAGTTCATGCGCGCGCTGCGCGTCGACCCGGTTGCGCGCGTCGCCGTGGTGCAGCCGGGCGTGCGCAACGCCGCGATCTCGGACCTGGTGGCGCCGTTCGGGCTTTACTACGCGCCCGACCCTTCGAGCCAGATCGCGTGCTCGATCGGCGGCAACGTGGCCGAGAACTCGGGCGGGGTGCACTGTCTCAAGTACGGCCTGACGGTGCACAACGTGATGCGCGTGCGGGGCTATACCATCGACGGCGAGCCGGTCGACTTCGGCGGCGAGGCACTCGATGCGCCGGGCTACGACCTGCTCGCGCTCGCGATCGGCTCCGAGGGCTTGCTCGTCGTCATTACCGAGGTGACGGTCAAGCTGCTGCCCAAGCCGCAGCTCGCGCGCGTGGTGATGGCGTCGTTCGGCGACGTCGAAACCGCAGGCCAGGCGGTCGCCGCGGTGATCGCGGCCGGAATCATTCCCGCGGGCCTCGAGATGATGGACAAGCCGGCCACGCGCGCGGTTGAGGAGTTCGTGCGCGCCGGCTACGACCTCGACGCGGCGGCGATCCTGCTGTGCGAGTCCGACGGCACGCCGGAGGAGGTGGAGGAGGAGATCGCGCGCGTCAAGCAGGTCCTGTCGGACGCGGGCGCGACGCGCATGACGGTCTCGCGCGACGAGGCCGAGCGGCTGCGCTTCTGGTCCGGGCGCAAGGCGGCGTTCCCGGCCGTCGGGCGCATCTCGCCAGACTACTACTGCATGGACGGTACGATCCCGCGCCGCCGCCTGGGCGAGATCCTGCGCTTCATCGGCGAGATGGAAAGGAAGTACGGCCTGCGCTGCCCGAACGTGTTCCACGCCGGCGACGGCAACCTGCACCCGCTGATCCTGTACGACGCGAACGATCCCGAGCAGCTGCGCCGCACCGAGCAGTTCGCGCGCGAGGTGCTCGAGAAGTGCGTCGAGGTCGGCGGCACGATCACCGGCGAGCACGGTGTCGGGGTCGAGAAGATCGACCAGATGTGCACCCAGTTCGGGAGCGCGGAGATCGAGACCTTCCACGCGCTGAAGCACGCGTTCGACCCCGTCGGTCTGCTCAACCCGGGCAAGGCGGTGCCGACCCTCGCACGCTGCGCCGAGTACCGCGGCATGCACGTGCACGGCGGCCAGCTGCCGTTTCCCGACCTGCCGCGCTTCTGATGCAGGCCGTGCTCGAGGCGATGGTCGAGAGGGTGCGCGCGGCGGCGCAGGGCGCGCGGCCGCTGCGCCCGCGCGGCGGCGGCAGCAAGGACTTCTACGGCAACGAGCTCGCCGGCGAGCCGCTCGACACGAGCGCCTACGCCGGCCTGGTCAATTACGAGCCGAGCGAGCTGGTGGTCACGGCGCGCTGCGGCACGCCGCTCGCGGAACTGGAGCGGGCGCTGGCCGCGAACGGGCAGATGCTGCCGTTCGAGCCGCCGCATTTCGGCCCCGGCGCCACCCTCGGGGGCTGCGTGGCCGCCGGGCTGTCGGGCCCGCGGCGCGCGAGCGCCGGCGCAGTGCGCGACTTTGTGCTCGGTGCGCGCCTGCTCGACGGCCGCGGCCGCGTGCTCGCTTTCGGCGGCGAGGTGATGAAGAACGTCGCCGGCTACGACGTATCGCGCCTGCTCGCGGGCTCGCTCGGCACGCTCGGCGTGATTCTCGAGGTGTCGCTCAAGGTGCTGCCGCGCCCCGCGGCCGAAACGACGTTGCGGCTGGAGGCGCCGCAGGACAAGGCGCTGGAATGGATGAACCATTGGGCCGGCAAACCGCTGCCGATCTCGGCCACCTGCTACCTGAACGGCGAGCTGAGCGTGCGCCTGTCAGGCGCCGCAGCGGCGGTGCGCGCGGCGCGCGAGACCCTCGGCGGCGAGGCGCTTGGCGACGGCGAGGGGTTCTGGACTGCGCTGCGCGAGCAGACGCACCCGTATTTCGCGCCCGAGGCGCCGCTGTGGCGCCTGTCGCTGCCCTCACGCGCGGCGCCGCCGCGCCTGCCGGGCGAGGAGCTGATCGAGTGGGGCGGCGCGCTGCGCTGGCTTGCGTCCGCCGGGGAGGCGCGCACGATCCGCGAGGCGGCGCGGCGCGCGGGCGGTCATGCGACGCTGTTCCGCGCGCGCGACAAGTCGCCGGGAGCGTTCACGCCGCTCGGGCCGGCCCAGATGAAGCTGCAGCGCGAGCTCAAGGCCGTGTTCGACCCCGCGCGGATCTTCAACCCCGGCCGGCTTTATCCCGATTTGTGACCAGGCGCTTTTCTTCAAGTTTCATGTTGTCACGCGCGAACTGCGCGTACCGCGAGTCGGGGTACTTTCCCAGCAGCGTGCGGTACAGCTTGAGCGCGACCTGTGCCTCGCCGGCCTCGCCGGCCTTGCCGGCGACTTCGATCAGTCGCTTGTGCGCGCCGAGCGCGTCGCCCGCGAGCAGCGCGCCCGCGTGCAGGGCCCAGGCCGCCTGCATGAAGCCGCCCGTGCCGAGCAGGGCGCGCCCGAGCGCTTCCCACTGCGCCGGCGCGAGCCGCAGCTCGGCGCGCTCCTCGACGTACTCGGCGAATACGCCGATCGCCGTGCCCGCCTGGCCGGCGGCCAGGCACAGCCCGATCGCCTGCGCCGCCGCGCGCCGCCGCAGCGCCGCCTGCGGCTCGCCGGGTGCCAGGCGTCTGGCGAGCAGTGCGGCCACGGCCGCCGCCTGCGCATCGCGGCCGTTTTCGATCAATGCGAGGCGCGCCGCGGCGAAGGCCTCGAACAGCGCCTCTTCGCCGAGCTGCGCCGCGCGCACCCGCATCTGCTCGAAGCTCGGCCTGGCGGCTTCCCGCGGCGCGGGCTTTTTCGGCGCCGAGGCCGCGAGCGTCTCGGCCATGAATGCCGCCAGGCGCTGGTCCTCGTCGTCGGCCGGGACGCCCTCGCGCTGGCGGCGCCACGATACGATGGGAACCGCGGCGACCGGTCCGAGCAGCAACCCCCAGAAACCGGTCAGCACGAACCCGATCCCCGCGGCCAGCGGCAGGATCATCTTCCAGTTGGTTCGCTCCATGCGCCCTCCCTTCGCGCTCGGCCGGCGCGACAACTATAGAGCCTGCGGCGGAATCTGAACAATGCAGACCAGCCTGGCCGATTTCATCCGCGACACGCCGCAGGGACGCGAGGCGGACGCGATCCTGCGCAAGTGCGTTCATTGCGGGTTCTGCACCGCGACCTGCCCCACCTACCAGCTGCTGGGCGACGAGCTGGACGGGCCGCGCGGACGCATCTACCTGATCAAGCAGATGCTCGAAGGCGCGCCGGTAACCGAGCGCACGCGCCTGCACCTGGACCGCTGCCTGACCTGCCGCGCGTGCGAGTCGACCTGCCCGTCCGGGGTCCAGTACGGCAGGTTGGCCGACATCGGGCGCGCACTGGTCGAGCAGCGCGCGCCGGCGCGCAGCTGGGCGGCGCGCGGCACGCGTGCGGCGCTCGCGTTCGCGCTGCCGCGCACGCGCCTGTTCGGCGCCGCTCTGCGGCTGGGCCAGCTGGTACGGCCGCTGCTGCCCGCGGCGCTCAAGGCGAAGGTGCCCGCGCGCGCGAGCGCGCCCGGCGCGTGGCCCGCGCCGCGCCATGCGCGCAGGATGCTGGTGCTGGCGGGCTGCGTGCAGCCGGTGCTCGCGCCGTCGGTGAACGCTGCCGCAGCGCGCGTTCTGGACCGTGCCGGCGTATCGCTCATCGAGGCGCGCGGCGCCGGCTGCTGCGGTGCGGTGCGCTTTCATCTGAACGACCAGGAGGGCGGGCGCGACGACATGCGCGCGCTGATCGACGCGTGGTGGCCGGCGGTCGAGCGCGGCGAGTTCGAGGCGATCGTGATGACCGCGAGCGGCTGCGGCTCGACGGTCAGGGAATACGCCCATTTCCTGGCCGAGGATCCCGATTACCGCGACAAGGCCGCACGCATCGCCGGCATGACGCGCGACCTGTCCGTAGTGGTCAGCGCCGAGGCCGGAGCGCTCATCGAGCAGCTCGGCCGCAGCGCGCCGCGCGGACGGGTCGCATTCCAGTCGCCGTGCTCGCTGCAGCACGGGCAGCAGATTCGCGGCGTAGTGGAGGCGCTGCTCGCGCGCGCCGGCTACGAGCTCACGCCGGTGGCCGAGCCGCACCTGTGCTGCGGGTCGGCCGGAACCTACTCGATCCTGCAGCCCGAGCTGTCGCTCCAGCTGCGCGCGCGCAAGCTCGGTGCGCTGCAGGCAGGCGTTCCGGCGCAGATCGCGACCGCGAACGTCGGCTGCCTCGCCCACCTGCAGGCAGGTACCGACACCCCGGTCAGGCACTGGATCGAGCTGGTCGACGAGGCGCTGCAGCGTACAATTCCCGCATGAACGCTCCTCAGAGCGCGGACGCGCTGACGCACGCCGACAGCGAGGTGAAAGTGGTGCGCGCGGCCTGCCCGCACGACTGCCCCGACACCTGCGCCATGCTGGTGAGCGTCAAGGACGGCGTCGCGGTCAAGATCCAGGGCGACCCGTCCATGCCCTTCACCGACGGCACGCTTTGCACCAAGGTAGCCTACTACCTTGAGCGCACCTATTCCCCTGACCGCGTGCTGCACCCGCTCAGGCGGGTCGGGCCGAAGGGCAGCCGCCAATTCCGCCGTATCGGCTGGGACGAGGCGCTGGACGAGATCGCCGCGCGGTTCAAGGAACTCGCAGCCTCGCCTGCGGGACCCGAGTCGATCCTGCCGTGCAGCTACGCCGGCACCATGGGGATGGTGCAGTTCAGCTCGATGGACCGGCGCTTCTTCCACAAGCTCGGTGCTTCCCTGCTCGACCGCAGCTTGTGCTCGAGCGCGGGCAAGGCCGGCATCAAGGCAACGCTCGGCGGTTCGGTGGGCATGGACCCCGAGCGCTTCGACGAGGCCAAGCTGATCATCCTGTGGGGCGCGAATCCGGTCGTTTCGAATCTGCACCTGTGGTCTAGGGTGCAGCAGGCCAAACGGCGCGGCGCCAAAGTGGTGGCGATCGACCCCTATCGCAGCCTGTCGGCGGAGAAGTGCAGCCAGCACATCGCGCCGCTGCCTGGCACCGACGGCGCGCTCGCGCTCGGCATGATGCACGTGCTGATCGGCGAGGGGCTGATTGACCGCGACTACGTCACGCACCACACGCTCGGCTTCGAGCAGCTGGCCGCGCGCGTTACGCGCTACACGCCCGAGTGGGCGGCACGGACCTGCGGCATCACGGTCGATGAGGTGGTGACCCTCGCGCGCGAGTACGGCCGCGCGCGTCCCGCGGCGATACGGCTCAACTACGGCATGCAGCGCCACGCCGGCGGCGGCATCGCCGCGCGCACCATCGCCTGCCTGCCGGCGCTCACCGGCGCCTGGCGCGAGGCGGCCGGTGGCATCGTGCTCACCACAGCCGACTTCTACGGCTTCGACCACGCCGCGCTCGAGCGCCCGGACCTGCTCGCCGGCCGTCGGCCGCGGGTGATCAACCATTCCGCGCTCGGCGACGCGCTTACCCGCGCTGACCCGCCGGTGCGCGCGACGATCGTGTACAACAACAACCCGGTCGCCGTCTGTCCGGATTCGGAGAAGGTGATCGCGGGATTCGCGCGCGAGGACCTGTTCTGCGTCGTGATGGACTCGTTCCTCACCGATACCGCGGACTACGCCGACATCGTGCTGCCCGCCACCACACAGCTCGAGCACTACGACGTGCACAAGTCCTACGGCCACCTGTACGTGCTCGGCAACAGCCCGGCGATCGCGCCGGTGGGCGAGTCGCTGCCGAACTCGGAGGTGTTCCGGCGGCTGGCCGCGCGCATGGGCTTCGACGAGCCGTGCTTTCGCGACAGCGACGAGGACATCTGCGCGCAGGCGCTCGAATCGAGCAGCCCGCGCATGCGCGGCGTCGCCTGGCGCGAGGTGAAGGAGAAAGGCTGGCAGCGGCTGCAGCTGCCGGAGCGCTTCGCGCCGTTCGCCGAGGGCGGCTTTCCGACCCCTTCCGGCAAGTGCGAGTTCTACAGCGAGTCGCTCGCGCGCCAGGGCCTCGACCCACTGCCGTTCTTCAATCCGCCGGCCGAGTCGGCCGCGAGCAACCCCGAGCTCACCGAACGCTACCCGCTCGCGTTCCTGTCGCCGCCGGCGCGCCATTTCCTCAACTCGACCTTCGCCAACCTGAAACGGTTCCGCGAGTTCGAAGGCGAGCCGAGGCTCGAGATGCATGCGGAGGACGCGGCGGCGCGCGGCATCCGCGACGGCGACCGGGTGCGCGTTTTCAACGCGCGCGGCGAGTTCAGCCTGCGCGCGAGCGTGAACGGCAAGCCGCGGCGCGGCGTGGTGGTGGCGCCGTCGGTTTGGTGGAAGAAATTCTCGCCCGACGGGCGCAACGCAAACCAGGTTACCTCGCAGCGCACCGCCGATCTGGGCGGCGGCGCGACCTTCTACGATTGCCTGGTGCAAGTCGAGAAGTCCGGCTGACAAACGGAGGGCCGGGCGATGCCGGGCGCGACGCACCTGTTCCTGAGCGACGAGCTCGGCGCCTACGGCTTTCCCGCCGGGCACCCGCTCTCGGTCGATCGCCAGGGGGCGTTCTGGCGCACCGCCTCGGCGCGCGGGATCGACGCCCGCGTCACCCTGGCGCGGTCCGCGCCCGCGCTGCGCGAAGAGATCGAGCGCTTTCACCGTCCCGAGTACGTCGAGCGCGTGATTGCCGCCTCGCGCGAAGGGGCGGGCTACCTCGATGACGGCGACACGCCGGCCTTTGCGGGTTGCTACGAGGCGGCAGCGCACCTGGTCGGCGCGGCGCTCGATGGCGCGCGGCGCATCGTGCGCGGCGAGGCGCGGCGCACCTTCCAGCCGATCGGCGGCCTGCATCACGCGCGCCGCGGCGCGGCTGCGGGATTCTGCGTGTTCAACGACCTGGGCGTGCTGATCGAGGCGCTGCGCGCGGAGCACGGGATCAGCCGCATCGCCTACGTCGACATCGACGTGCACCACGGCGACGGGGTGTACTACGAGTTCGAGGACGACCCCGAGCTGATCGTCGCCGACATCCACGAGGACGGATCGTTTCTTTACCCCGGCTCGGGCTTCGCCTACGAGGCGGGAACCGGCGCCGCCCTCGGCACCAAACTCAACCTGCCGCTGCGCCCGGGGGCGGGCGATGCGGAGTTCTTCCGCGCCTGGGACGAGGCCGAGCGCTTCATCGAGGGTTGCGCGCCGCAGTTCGTGATCCTGCAGTGCGGCGCCGACGGCCTCGCGGGCGATCCGCTCGCCGACCTGCGCCTGACGCCCGCAGCGCATGCGCACGCTGCGCGGCGGCTCGCGGCGCTCGCCGAGCGCCACGCCCGGGGGCGCCTGATGGCTTTCGGCGGCGGCGGCTACAGCCTCGAGAACCTCGGCACGGCGTGGTGCGCGGTGCTGGAAGCACTGCTTGAAGCCTGACATGGAGCAGCGCGCAGCGGCGGCAGGCGAAGATCAAAGCCTCGAGGCGGCCCGGGTCTCCACCCTGTACCGAGTGGCCCGGCCCGCGTACGCAACGACGCTCGCCAACGCCGCAATCCTGGTCGCCGTGCTGTGGGGGGCGAGGCAGGAGACCGAGCTTTTGGGATGGTACGCGGCCGTGCTGGTGGTGACGCTGGCGCGCATTGCGCTGCACCGCAGCTTCGCGCATGCCGGCGCCGCGGGCGCCGCGCGCCGGTGGGAGCATCGCTTCGCGCTCGGCGCGCTTACCACTGGCGCGATCTGGGCCTACGCGCCGGCGGTGTTGTTTCCGGACAGCGGCCCGCTGCTGCAGATGGCGGTGGTATTCGTGGTCGGCGGCAGCATCATCGGCGCGGCCGGAATCTACGCCGCGAGCCGGCTCGCGTTCTATGCCTTCGCCGCGCTGCCCTCGGTCGCGATCGCGGCGCAGCTGCTGCTGCAGCCGGGCCGGACCTACAAGCTGCTCGGCCTGACGGTCGTGGTGTTCGGCCTGGTGATGGTGCGGGTCTACCGCGACATCCACGGCGCGGTGATCGAGGCGCTGCGCGCCCGGCTGCGCAACGAGGAATTGACCCAGCGGCTGGCCGGCAGCGAAGCGCGCCTGCGCGACGCGATCGAGAGCTTTCCCGATGCAATGGCGGTCTGGGACGGCGACGACCGTCTGGTGGTGTGCGACGACGCCTACGCGCAGCTCTTCGGCGGCGGGCGGCGCGCAGGCGAACTGGTCGGCGCGCCGTTCGTCGAGATCGCGCGCAACGCCTACCAGAATGAGCGGCCGGCCGGCTACGCCGGGCGCGAGCAGGACTGGATCGAGGCGCGCGTTCACCGGCACCGCGCGGGGGCCGGCGTACTGCGCCAGTTCCAGACGCGCGACGGGCGCTGGAAGCAGGCCAAGTCGGTGCGAACCGTGCTCGGCGGCAACGTCAGCGTGGTCACCGACATCACCGACCTGAAGCGCGCGCAGGAAGCCTACCTCGCGGTGCTGGCGGAGGAAAACCTGATGCTCGAGACGCTGCCCGTCGGGGTCGCGTTCGTCGAGCGACGGGTGGTCGTGCGCTGCAATCGGCGCCTCGAGCAGATGCTGGGCTACGCACCGGGCGAGCTGCACGGTAAGCCGACGCGTGTGTGGTACGCCTCGGACGAGCAATGGGGCGCCGCGGGCGAGGAGGCCTACCGGCGGCTGGCGAGCGGCGACGTTATAGAGGGCGATTCGCGCCTGGTGCGGCGCGACGGCTCGCGCTTCTGGTCCCGCGCGCTCGGACGCTCGCTCGATCCGTCGGCGCCGGAAGAATCCGCAATTTTCGTTTTCTCCGACGCGAGCGAGCGCATCGCCGCCGAGCAGGCCGTGCGCGCGAGCGAGGCGCTATACCGCAACCTGGTCGCGACCTCGAACGACCTGATCTGGTCGATCGACCTCGAGCGGCGCTGGACCTACCTCAACCCGATCGCCGCGCAGCGGATCTACGGCTGCGCGGTCGAGGAGCTGATCGGCCGGCCGCTGACGGATCGCAGCGCGCAGGCGGTGCGCGAGCGCGACGCGGCGGTGTTCGGCCGGGTGATGGCGGGCGAGCAGGTATTCGACTACGAAACGCGGCACACCAGACGCGACGGCAGCCACGTCGACCTGTCGTTCAACGCCACCGCGCTGACCGACGCGAAGGGCACGATCGTCGGCGCGACCGGCACCGCGCACGACGTGAGCGAGCAAAAGCGCGCCGCCGCGGCGCTGCACGAGAGCGTCGCGAAGCTGCGGCTCGCGGTCGATGCCGCCGACCTGTACTACTGGGAATGGGAGCTGAGCACGGACAAGCTGACCTGGGGCCGCGACCCGGGAGGGCTGATCGGCCATCCCGACGAGCGCTCGCGTCTTTACCCGGATTTCGGCGACATGGTCCATCCGGAGGACCGCGAGCGCTACCTCGCGGCGGGACGTGCCGCGCTCGCCTCGGGCGAGCCGTTCGCGGTGGAGTTCCGCGTCGTCACCCGCGACGGGGAAGCGCGCTGGCTCGCGGCGCATGGCTCGGTGCTCAGGGCGCCCGAAGGCGGGGCGGCCAAGATGATCGGCGTGTCGCAGGACATCACCGAGCGCAAGCGCCAGGAGGAGGAAGTCCGCTTTCTCGCCTACCACGACACGCTCACCGGGCTACCCAACCGGCGCCTGCTGGACGACCGCATGCGCCAGGCGGTGTACCTTGCACAGCGGCGCGACGTCAAAGTCGCGGCGCTGCTGATCGACCTGGACGACTTCAAGCAGGTCAACGACGCACTGGGACACCGCGCCGGCGACGCGGTGCTACGCGAGGTGGCGCAGCGGCTGTCAGCCTGCATGCGCAAGTCCGACACCCTCGCGCGCCAGGGCGGCGACGAGTTCGTGGCGCTGCTGCCGGATATGCAGCGCGAGTCGGACTGCCAGTTCGTGGCCGAGAAGGCGCTGCGCGCGCTCGAACCGGAGTTTCGCGTCGAGGGGCGCGTGTTCCGCATCGGCGCGAGCATCGGCATATCGATCTACCCGTCCGATGCGGGAGACGGCGAAACGCTGCTGCGCAACGCCGACGTCGCCATGTACCGCGCCAAGCAGCTCGGCAGGAATCAGTACCGCTTCTACGGTCATTGAGGCGCGGTATAGTGGCCGCATGAGCAGCCCGCAAACCAGGCTGCCGCCCGAGCCGCGGCACGGCGAGTGGCGGCAGTTCGCGCGCCTGGCGCGCTTCATGCTGCCCTACCGCGCGCGCATCGGGGGCGCGCTGCTGGCGCTGGTGGTGGCCGCGGGCTGCGTGCTCGGGCTCGGGCAGGGCCTCAAGCACGTGGTCGACAACGGCTTCGGCAGCGGCGACCCGCGCCTGCTCAACGAGGCGCTGGGCGCCATGATCGCCGTCGCGGCGGTGCTCGCGATCGCGACCTACTTCCGCTTCTTCCTCATGATGACGACCGGTGAGCGGGTGATCACCGACCTGCGACGCGCGGTATTCGACCACATCCTCGGGCTCGAGCCGGGCTTCTTCGAGGCGACCCGCACCGGCGAAGTGATTTCGCGCCTGAGCACCGACAGTACGGTGCTGCAGCAGGTGATCGGCTTCGGCCTGTCGATGTTCGTGCGCAACCTGCTGATGATGACCGGTGCCGCGGTGATGCTGTTCGTGGTGAGCTGGAAGCTCGCGCTCATGGTGCTGCTCGGCGTTCCCGCGACGCTCGTGCCGATCCTGCTGCTCGGCCGCCGCGTGCGGCGACTCTCGCGCGCGAACCAGGACCGGGTGGCCGACGTCTCGGCCTACGTCGACGAGGCGATCCACGAAATCCGCACCGTACAGGCATACGCGCACGAGGACGCCGACCGCGCGGCGTTCGCCCAGCATGCCGAGGGGGCGTATGGCGCCGGCGTGGCGCGCATCCGGCAGAAGGCGCTGTTGATCTCGAGCGTGATGCTGATCGCGTTCAGCGCGGTCGGCCTGATCCTGTGGATCGGCGGCTACGACGTGCTCGCCGGGCGGCTGACCGCGGGCGAGCTGTCGGCGTTCGTGTTCTACGCGCTGGTGGTCGCGGGCGGGGCCGGAACGGTGTCGGAGGTGTGGGGCGAGCTGCAGCGCGCTGCCGGCGCCACCGAGCGCCTGATCGAGCTGCTGGAGACCGAGCCCGGCATCGTCGCGCCGCCGCAGCCCCGCCATCCCGGGCCGCAGGCGGGCGGCGAGATCGAGTTCGACGGCGTCAGCTTCGCCTACCCGGCGCGTCCCGCATTCGCAGCGCTGCAGGGGTTCACGCTCAAGATCGCGCGCGGCGAGCGCGTGGCGCTGGTGGGCCCCTCCGGCGCGGGCAAGTCGACCGTGTTCGCGCTGCTGGCGCGCTTCTACGACCCGCAATCCGGCGCGGTGCGCATCGACGGCGTCAAGCTGCGCGAATTCGAGCCGCGCGCGCTGCGCCGCCTGCTGGCCGTGGTGCCGCAGGAGCCGGTGATCTTTGCCGCGAGCGTGCTCGACAACGTGCGCTACGGCCGCCCGCAGGCGAGCCGTGCCGAAGTCGAGCGGGCCTGCGAGCGCGCGTTCGCGCTCGAGTTCGTCGCGCACCTGCCGCAGAGGCTCGACACGCTGCTCGGCGAGCGCGGGGTGACGCTTTCCGGCGGGCAGCGCCAGCGCCTGTCGATCGCGCGTGCGCTGCTCGCCGACCGGCCGATCCTGCTGCTGGACGAGGCGACCAGCTCGCTCGACGCCGCGAGCGAGCGCATGGTGCAGCAGGCGCTGGACGAGCTCGAGCGCGGGCGCACGACGCTGGTCATCGCGCACCGGCTCGCCACCGTGCGCCACGCCGACCGGATCGTGGTGCTCGAGCGAGGCGCGATCGTGGCCCAGGGCACGCACGCGCAGCTGATGCGCGAGGCGGGCCTGTACGCGAATCTCGCCGCGCTGCAGTTCCTGGACGTGGAGCTCGCCGCCTGAGCGCGCGCGCGGTACTGCTTACGGCGGCGCGCGCGGTACTGCTCGCAGCGGCGCTCGCGCTCGTGGCGTGCGGCGCCGTGCGCGCCGCGGAGCCGCTCCAGGTCGGCTCCAAGCGCTTCACCGAGTCCTACATCCTGGGCGAGATCCTGACCCAGACTGCGCGCGCCGCGGGCCAGCCCGCCGAGCACCGCCCCGGGATGGGCGGCACCGCGATCCTGTTCCAGGCGCTGCGCGCCGGGGCGATCGACGTCTATCCGGAATACACCGGCACCATCGCGCGCGAGATCCTCAAGCTGCGGCAGCGCTCGCCCGATCTGCGCACGCTGAACCTGCGCCTGCACCGGATCGGGATCGAGGCGGGCGTTCCGCTCGGATTCAACAACACCTACGCCATCGGCACGCGCCGCAGCGAGGCCGAACGTCTGGGGATAAAGAGAATCTCGGACCTGGCGCGATATCCCCAGCTCAAGTTCGGCTTCGGCCACGAGTTCCTCGGCCGGCGCGACGGCTGGCCGGGCCTCAAGGCGGCCTACGGGCTGGCGCAGACGCCGCGCGGGCTCGACCATGGACTGGCCTACGAAGCGCTGGCGCAGGGCGAGATCGACGCGATGGACGTCTACACCACCGATGCCAAGATCCTGCGCTTCGACATCGCGCTGCTGCAGGACGATCGCAAGTTCTTCCCGGTCTACGACGCGGTACTGCTGTACCGCCGTGACGCGCCGAATCGCTTTCCCGCGGCTTTTGCGGCGTTCCGCAAGCTCGAAGGCAAGATAGACGCGGCGCGGATGATGCAGCTCAATGCGCGCGCCGAGCTCGACGGGCGCTCGTTTGCCGCGGTGGCCACCGAGTTTCTCTCGGGCCACGACAGCGTGAAGCGGCGTTCGCTCCTCGCGGCGGTGTTCGCGCCCGACTTCTGGCGCCTGCTGCGCGAGCACGTGTTCCTGGTGCTGGCCTCGCTCGCGGCGGCAACGCTCGTGGGCGTTCCGCTCGGCATAGCGGCAGCCAAGCTGCGAGCGGTGGCGCAGCCGGTGCTCGCGATCACGGGCTTGGTGCAGACCATCCCGGCGCTCGCGCTGCTCGCCTTTCTGATCCCGGTCACCGGCACCATCGGCCTGTGGCCGGCGCTGATCGCGCTGTTCCTGTACGCGCTGCTGCCAATCGTGCGCAATACGCACGCGGGCCTGGGCGGCGTGCCCGCCGGGCTGCGCCAGGCCGCGCTGGCGCTCGGCCTGCGACGCGGTACGATCCTGGCGAAGATCGAGCTGCCGCTCGCGGCGCCGACCCTCCTCGCCGGGATCAAGACCTCGGCGGTTATAAATGTCGGCACCGCGACCATCGCCGCGTTCATCGGCGCCGGCGGCTTCGGAGAGCGCATCGTGCAGGGGCTGGCGCTCAACGACGATGTCATGCTGCTCGCGGGCGCGCTGCCCGCCGCGGGGCTCGCGCTTATCGCGCATGTCATGTTTGAGCTGGTCGAGCGGGCGTTCGCGCCGCGCTCGCGCTAGAATCGCCGTAAGACAAACAGGGGAGACCCAAGCCATGAGAATCGGCGTTCCCGCCGAGACCCTCGGGGGCGAGACCCGCGTTGCCGCGACTCCCGAGACGATCAAGAAGCTCGCCGCCAAGAACGTGGTGCGGGTGCAGTCCGGCGCCGGCAGCGGCTCGAGCATTCCGGACAAGGACTACGAGGCGGCGGGGGCCAAGCTGGTTGCCTCGGCGGCGGAGGCCTACGACGCCGAAGTGGTGCTCAAGGTGCGCGCGCCGGCAGGCGGCGAGCTGGAGCTGCTCAAGCCCAACTGTCTGCTGATCGGCCTGCTGAACCCGTTCGACGCCACCGGAATCGAAGCACTCGCGAAGCGCGGCGTCACCGGCTTCGCGATGGAGTCGCTGCCGCGCATCTCGCGCGCGCAGTCGATGGACGTGCTCTCGTCGCAGGCGAACATCGCCGGGTACAAGGCGGTGGTGCTGGCGGCGTCGGAGATCGGGCGCTTCTTTCCGATGCTGATGACCGCCGCGGGTACGGTGAAAGCGGCGCGCGTGCTGGTGCTCGGCGCGGGTGTCGCGGGGCTGCAGGCGATCGCCACCGCCAAGCGCCTCGGCGCGGTGATCGAGGCCTCCGACGTGCGCCCGGCGGTGAAAGAGCAGATCGAATCGCTCGGCGGCAAGTTTCTCGACGTGCCGTACCTGACCGACGAGGAGCGCGAGATCGCGCAGGGCGTGGGCGGCTACGCGCGTCCGATGCCGGCGGACTGGATGCGCCGCCAGGCCGAGCTGGTGCACCAGCGCGCGACCCAGTCGGACGTGGTGGTCACCACCGCGCTGATCCCCGGGCGCCCGGCGCCCAAGCTGATCAAGGACGAAACGGTGCGGCAGATGAAGCCCGGCTCGGTAATCGTCGATCTCGCGGTCGAGCAGGGTGGCAACGTGGAGGGTGTCGAGCCCGGCAAGATCGCGCTCAAGCACGGGGTCAAGATCATCGGGCTGCCGAATCTGCCTGCGACGGTGCCGTTCGACGCCTCGGCGCTGTACGCGCGCAACCTGTACAACTTCCTCGCCCTGATGCTCGATCCGAAGAGCGGCGAATTCAAGCTGGACAGGGAAGACGAGATCGTCGCCGGCACCATGGTGTGCGCCGACGGCGCGGTAACCAAGCGAGGCTGAAAATGTCAGGAACCGTAGACCCCACCATCCTAAACCTCGTGGTGTTCGTGCTCGCGGTGTTCGTGGGCTACCACGTGATCTGGAACGTGACGCCTGCGCTGCACACGCCGCTGATGAGCGTCACCAACGCGATTTCGTCGGTGATCATCGTCGGCGCGATTCTCGCGGCGGCGCCGAACGAGACGGATTTCGGCTCGGTCCTGGGCGTGATCGCGGTCGCGCTCGCCTCGATAAACGTCGCCGGCGGATTTCTCGTGACGCAGCGCATGCTGGAGATGTTCAAGAAGAAGCAAGCGAAGAAAGAGAGCGGCAAATGAGCGCCAACCAGCTCACGCTGTGGTACCTGGTCGCCTCGGTGTGCTTCATCCTGGCGCTCAAGGGGCTTTCGTCGCCCACCACCGCGCGCCGCGGCAACCTGTTCGGCATGGTCGGTATGACCATCGCCGTCGTGACCACCATCGCAGTGGCGGCGCACGGCCGCATCGACCTGATCCTGATCGCGATGCTGGTCGGCGGCACCATCGGTGCGATCGTCGCGCGGCGGGTGCAGATGACGCAGATGCCGGAGCTCGTTGCGGCGATGCACTCGATGGTCGGCCTGGCCGCGGTGCTGATCGCGATCGCGGTGGTCAACAATCCGGTCGCGTTCGGCGAACACGACCCGCTGCCCGCCGGTAACCGGCTCGAGCTGTTCATCGGCACCTTCGTCGGCGCGATCACTTTTTCCGGTTCCGTGATCGCGTTCGGCAAGCTTGCCGGGCTGGGCAAGAAGTTCCGCCTGTTCTCGTCGGCGCCGGTGGTGTTCAAGGGCCAGCACAAGCTCAACCTGGCGCTTGCGCTCGTCATGATCGGCTTCGGCCTGGCGTTCTTCATGGCCGACGACAAGGGCTGGACGCCGTTTGCCGTGATGACCGCGATCGCCTTCGTACTCGGCTTCCTGATCATCATCCCGATCGGCGGCGCCGACATGCCGGTCGTGATCTCGATGTTGAACAGCTACTCGGGCTGGGCGGCGGCGGGCATTGGCTTCTCGCTCAACAACGCGATGCTGATCATCGCCGGCTCGCTGGTCGGTTCCTCGGGCGCGATCCTGTCCTACATCATGTGCAAGGCGATGAACCGCTCGTTCTTCAGCGTGATCCTGGGAGGCTTCGGCGCGGCCGAGGGCAGCGCGGCCGTGGGGGGGAGCGAACAGAAGACTGTGCGCTCGGGATCGGCGGAGGACGCGGCGTTCCTGATGGCGAACGCGGAGTCGGTCATCATCGTGCCCGGCTACGGCCTGGCGGTCGCACGCGCGCAGCACGCGGTCAAGGAAATGGCCAACAAGCTGATCGAGAAGGGCGTCAGCGTGCGCTATGCGATCCACCCGGTGGCCGGCCGCATGCCCGGGCACATGAACGTGCTGCTGGCGGAGGCCGAGGTACCCTACGACCAGGTGTTCGAGATGGACGACATCAACAACGAGTTCGGCAACACCGACGTGGTGCTGGTGCTGGGGGCAAACGACGTCGTCAACCCGCTCGCGCACGAGAAGGGCAGCGCGATCTACGGTATGCCGATCCTCGAGGTGGCCAAGGCGCGCACGGTGCTGGTCAACAAGCGCTCGATGGCCGCGGGCTACGCCGGGCTGGACAATCCGCTGTTCTACATGGACAAGACCATGATGGTGTTCGGCGACGCGAAGAAAGTGGTCGAGGACATCGTCAAGGCGATCGACTAGATGGGATCGAGAGAAGAGATTCTCGCCACAATCCGCAGGCGCCAGGAGCGCGGCGGCTCGCCCGCGCTCGCCGAGCGCGAGCAGCTGCAGACCTACCTGCGCGCGCATCCGCGCGGGCCGCTGCCGGAGGTGGCGGGCGATCTCGCGGCGCGCTTTCGCGCGCGCGCCGAAGCGAGCGCGAGCACCTGCGACAGGGTGGCGGCGATGGCCGATGCGCCCGGCGCGGTGGCGCGCTACCTGCAGGCGCACCGCCTGCCGAAGTCCGGCTGCGTCTGGCCGCGCCTGGCCGGGCTCGACTGGAAGGGGGCGGGGCTCGAGCTCGAGCCGCGTGCGGCGAAGGGCGAGGACCTGGTCGGCGTGACGGGCGCGTTCTGCGGGCTGGCCGAGACCGGCACCCTGGCGATGGTTTCCGGCCCCGACACGCCGGCAAGCGCGAGCCTGCTGCCCGAGACCCACGTCGCACTGGTGCCGCTGGTGCGTCTCGTGCCCTACATGGAGGACGCCTGGGATCTGATGCGCGCGGAGCTGGGCGAGCTGCCGCGCGCAGTGAACTACATTTCGGGGCCCTCGCGCACCGCCGACATCGAGCAGACCCTGGTGCTCGGTGCGCACGGCCCCTATCGCGTCCATATCGTATTGGTCGGCTGAGCCGCGCGCGGCCGGCGCCCCGGACTATGCGACGGATCGACCTTACGGCGTGGCGCAGCAACATTGCCGACGGCGCGCGTACGCTGCGCGGCTTTCTCGCGCGGCGCATGCCGCCGCCGCCGCTGCGCATCGGCATGTCGGCGCGGCTGTTCCATCCCCGCCCCGACGCTACCGGGCTGCAGGGCAAGCGCATGCAGTACCTCGAGCAGTCGGTCGCGCACTGGGTGATGTCGCGCGACGTGCTGGTGTTCATGGTGCCGACGGTGGACAAGGACAGCCTGTTCCACCGCAGCAATATCCGCGTAGGCGACTACGCACGCGTGCTGGACGGGCTGGTTCTGCAGGGCGGCGCCGACGTCAGCCCGCTGACCTATGGCGAGGAGCCGCTGGACGGCGAATGGGCGGGCGACCGCCTGCGCGACGTGTACGAGATCGAGCTGCTGCACGAATTCGTCGAGGCCGGCAAGCCGGTGCTCGGCATCTGCCGCGGCGCGCAGCTGATCAACGTCGCCTTCGGCGGCACGCTCTACCAGGACATCCGCACCCAGATGCCCGAGGCGCAGGCGCACGTGACGGGCGCGTACGAGAAGAACATGCACCAGATGCGCATCGAGCCCGGATCGGGCCTTGCGCGCCTTTACCCGGGAATCGAAACGACGCGCATCAACTCGATCCATCACCAGTCGATCAAGGCGCTGGGCCGGAACCTGGCGGTAGAAGCGCGGTCAGAGCCTGACGGCGTCATCGAGTCGATCCGCGGCACAGGCAAGAGCTACGTGTTCGCGGTGCAGTGGCACCCGGAGTTCCACGCCCCGGGCGACGACAGCGTGCTGGACAGCGCGCCGATACTGGACGAGTTCCTGCGCACAGCGCGCGGCTAGGCAAGAGCAGGGAGGTGCATTGGATCTGAGCTTTCTGCCGCAGCTCCCGTTCGCGCTGTCCGCGCCGATCATGTTCGGCGCGCTGCTCGCGGCGGGCCTGCTGGCCGGCGAAGCGGCCAACCGCTACGCGTCGCTGCCGCGCATCACCGGCTACGCGCTGGCGGGGGTCGTGCTCGGACCCCAGCTGAGCGGACTGCTCAGCCGCGAAGTGCTGCACGCGCTAAGCGTGCTGATCGACCTCTCGGTCGGACTGATTGTGTTCGAGCTGGGATTCCGCTTCGACTGGAACTGGCTCAAGCGCAACCGCTGGTTGCTGGTGACGGCGGTGGCCGAGAGCCTGTTCGGATTCGGCGCCATATTCGGCACCCTGGCCTACCTGGGCTTCGAGCCGGTGCTGGCGGCAAGTGCGGCGGCGATCGGCACCGCCACTTCGCCCGCGGTGGTGATGCTGGTCGCGCACGAGCTGCGGGCCGAAGGCCAGATCACCGAACGGGCGCTGCTGTTCACCGCGGTCAACAGCGTGTTCGCGTATGTCGCACTCACCCTGGTGCTGCCGTTCCTGCACCCCGATCTGCATCAGGGCTGGCAGCAAGCGCTGCTGCGCCCGCCGTACATTCTGGGCGGCTCGCTGCTTGCAGGCGCTGCCGCCTGCGCGCTGATGCTGGCGCTTGCGCGCTGGCTGGGAAAGCGCGAGGACCGCCAGTTCGTGCTGCTGGTGGCGATCGTGGTGCTCACGGTAGGCTTGGTGCGCAGCCTCAATCTGTCGGTGATGGTCGCACTGATGACGCTGGGCATGCTGGCGCGCAATCTCGACCGGCGCCACGTGCTGATGCCGCTGCGCTTCGGCTACGGTGGGCAGCTGTTCTTCGTGATCCTGTTCGTGCTCACCGGCGCGGGGCTTGAGTTCGGCGCCTGGGCCACGGCGGCGTGGCTGGTCGCCACGCTGCTGGTGGTGCGCTTCCTCGGCAAGGCGCTGGCGATCATCGTGTTCGGCCGCCTCTCGGGGGTGCGCACCGGCGGCGCCGGACTGCTGGCGATCGCGCTGCTGCCGATGTCCGGCCTCGCGGTCGGAATGGTGCGCGACACGAGCGAGCTCGCGCCCGCTTTCGGCAACGAACTGGGCGGGATTCTGCTCGCCGCGGTCGCGCTCTCGGAGCTGCTCGGGCCGCTTGCGACGCAGTTTGCGCTGCGGCGCGCGGGCGAGGCTCATCCGGGCGCGCAAGGTGGCTGAGGCCGGCGCCGTGGACGAGCTGGATTTCAGGCCCTCGGCCGAGATCAGCCTCGGGGTCGAGCTCGAGCTGCAGCTGCTGCGCGCGCACGACTTCGATCTGTCGCGCGAGGCGGCCGACCTGCTCGGGCTGCTCGAAGCGCGCAAGCTGCCGGGCGCGGTGAAGCCCGAGATCACCGAAAGCATGGTGGAGCTGAACAGCTCGGTTCACCGGCATCACGGCTCCCTGCGCGACGAGCTCGTCGTGATGCGCGACGCGGTGGTAAAGGAGGCGGGGGTGCTCAACCTGCGCGTCGCGGGCGGCGGCTCGCACCCTTTCCACGACTGGGCAGACCGGCGCATCTTCCCGACCGGGCGCTTCCGCTCGATCCTGGAGCGCTACGGCTACCTGGCCAAGCAGTTCACCGTGTTCGGGCAGCACATCCACGTCGGCTGCCCGGGCGGCGACGACGCGGTGTACCTGATCCACATGCTCACGCGCTACGTGCCGCACTTCATCGCGCTGTCGGCCGCCTCGCCGTTCTACCAGGGCGAGGACACCCAGTTCCAGTCCTCGCGCCTGACCTCGATCAACGCGTTTCCCCTCGCCGGGCACATGCCGTTCGTGCGCGACTGGGCGGAGTTCATCGAGTACTACGACAAGATGCGCGGCTTCGGCATCGTCGCCAGCATGAAGGATTTCTACTGGGACATCCGGCCCAAGCCCGAGTACGGGACGGTCGAGATCCGCGTCTGCGACACGCCGCTCACGGTGCAGCGGGCGGCGCTGCTGGGCGCCTACGCCCAGGCGCTGGTGACCTATCACCTGGCGGAGAGGCCGCGCGCGCCGGCGCGCGCGGTCTACCTGGTCAACAGCTTCAATCGCTTCGAGGCCAGCCGCTTCGGCTGTCGCGGCGACCTGATCGAGCCCTACGAGAGCCGTAGGAAGAAGCTCGGCCAGGATATTCTGCAGAGCATCGAGACCGTCATGCCTCACGCGCGGCAAATCGGAGCTGCGGATGCGCTCGCCGAGCTCGCCACCGACGTGCGGCACGGATACTCCGATGCCAACTGGCTGCTCGAGTGCCATACGGTGCGCGGCTCGCTGCCCGACGTGGTGCGCGAGTCCGCGGCGCGCTGGGCCGGGTCCCCGCCCGCGGCGGACTGAGCACGGTTTGGCCGCGCGCCACGCAGCGGCTACAATCGCGACGGCCCCGTTGCTGCTTCGCGCATAACAACCATGCTACGGTTCGCAAGCCTGTTCGCCTCGCTCTACGCCTTCTGGATCCTCATGTCGGGGTATTTCACGCCGTTCCTGCTCGCGGCGGGATTCGGCTCCGCGCTGGCGGTCGCGCTGATCGCGCACCGCATGGACGCATTGGATCCCGAAGGGCATCCGGTGCACCTCACGCCGGCCGCGCTCGGCTACTGGCCGTGGCTGATCAAGGAGATCTGGAAGGCGGGCATCCAGGTTTCGCGCATCATCCTCGACCCCAGGCTGCCGATCAGCCCGACCCTGGCGAGGTTCAAGCCGAGCCAGGAATCGACCGTAGGGCTGGTCACTCATGCCAACTCGATCACGCTAACGCCGGGAACGATCACGGTGCAGGCCGGGCGCGACGAGTTTCTCGTTCATGGGCTGACCCGCGAAGGCGCCGAGGGCTGCGTCGATAGCGAAATGGACCGCCGCGTGCGGCGCTTCGAGGGGAACGCCTGAATGTTCACCGCCGCCGCGCTGGCGCTGCTGGTGACGGTCGCACTTGCGCTGGTGCGCGCGCTCGCCGGCCCCACGGTTTTCGATCGCGCGCAGGCGGCCAATACCATTGGCACCGTGGCGATGCTGCTGCTGGCGGTGATCGGCTTTCTCACCGGCCGGCCCGAGTTCCTCGACCTCGCGATCGTGTACGGCCTGCTGAACGTGGTGGGGACGATCGCGGTGCTGAAGTTCTTCCGCTACGGCGATCTGGGCGAGCCGGGCGACGAGACGACCGCCAAATGAACATCCTGGCCGACATCCTGTCCTGGATTCTGCTGCTCGGCGGCGGCGCGTTCTGCGTCATCGGCGCGCTCGGCCTGGTGCGCATGCCCGACTTCTTCACCCGCATGCACGCCGCGAGCGTCACCGATACGCTCGGCGCCGGGCTGATGCTGCTCGGCCTGATGCTGCAGGCGGGCTTCACGCTGGTGACGGTGAAGCTGATCGTGCTCGGCCTGCTGATCTTCTTCACCAGCCCGACCGCGACCCACGCGCTGGCGCAGGCGGCGCTGGCGCGGGGACTGCGGCCGCTGCTGGCGCAACCGGAGGAGGACCTGTCATCGAAGAGCTGATCGTCATCGTGCTGCTCACGCTGATGGCGGCGCTGACGCTGGGCATCGCGCTGCAGCGCAACCTGTACGCGGTGGTGGTGTTGAGCGGCGTCTACAGCTTTCTCATGGCGACCGCGCTGGTCGCGCTTGACGCGGTGGATGTCGCGATGACCGAGGCCTCGGTCGGGGCGGGCGTCTCCACCGTCTTGCTGCTGGGCGCGCTGTACCTGTGCGGGGGCGAAGAGGCCAAGCCGCTCACTCGACCGTGGCTGCCGCTTGTCATCGCGCTCGTGATCGCGGGCGCGCTGGTGTACGGCACGCTCGGCCTGCCGGCATTCTCCGACCCGATGGCGCCGATCCACACGCACGTGGTGCCACGCTACCTGCACGACGCGCTGAAGGAGACCGGCGTACCGAACGTGGTGACCGCGGTGCTCGCGAGCTACCGCGGCTACGACACGCTGGGCGAGACCACGGTCGTGTTCACCGCGGGCGCGGGGGTCATCGCACTGCTGCGCCGCATCCGGCGGCGCAAAGACGGGGAGCAAGAGGCGCCGTGAGGGGTTTCCTGGTCTTGCGCGTGGTGGCGAAGCTGCTGATGCCGTTCATGCTGCTGTTCGCGCTCTACGTCCAGTTCCACGGCGATTTCAGCCCCGGCGGGGGGTTCCAGGCGGGGGTCATCTTCGCGGCGACGGTGATCTTCTACGCGCTGATTTTCGGCCTGCCGGCGGCGCGCCAGCTGGTGCCGGAAGCGCTGGTCGAGACGATGGTCGCGCTCGGTGTGCTGGTTTACGCCGGCGTCGGCGTCGCGGGACTGCTGCTGGGCGGAAATTATCTCGACTATTTCGTCCTCGCGCACTCACCGGTGCACGGGCAGGAGCGCGGCATCTTCTGGGTCGAAGTGGGCGTCGCGATCACCGTCTCGGGGGTGATGCTGAAGATCTTCTACATGTTCGCCGGCCGCCAGCGCAGCGCAGAGGACGAATGAGCGTGGCGAGCCACTTCAGCTACTGGATCACAATCCTGCTCATGGTCGCGGGCTTGTACATCGTCATCGCGCGCGGCAATCTGGTGAAGAAGTTGATCGGCCTGTCCATCTTCCAGACCTCGGTCTACCTGCTCTACATCGCGCCCGGCAAGCTGATCGGCGGCACCGCTCCGATCATCTCCCCGGCCTTCAAGATCTATTCCAACCCGCTGCCGCACGTGCTGATCCTGACCGCGATCGTGGTCGGGGTCGCCACTCTGGCGCTCGGGCTCGCGCTGGTGGTGCGCATCCGCGAGGCCTACGGCAGCATCGAAGAGGACGAGATCCTCGCCGCCGATCGCGCCGGCGGGGACAGCGAGTGACTTTCGCGCACCTGCCCGCGCTCGAGGTGGTGGTGCCTCTGATCGCGGCGCCGCTCACGGTGCTGATCCGGCGCTCCGCGCCGGCCTGGGCGATCGCCGCCGCGGCCTGCAGCTTTTCCTTCGTCGCCGCGCTGCTGCTCGCGGCGGAGGTTGCCGCGCACGGGCCGATCTCGTATCACCTCGGCAGCTGGGCGCCGCCCTGGGGCATCGAGTACCGGGTCGACGCGCTGAGCGCTTTCGTGCTGGTGCTGGTCTCGGGCATGGCGACCGTGACGGTGCCCTACGCCTGGCGCAGTATCGCGGCCGAGCTGCCGCGCGACCAGGTGTACCTGTTCTACACCATGTTCTGCCTGTGCCTGGCCGGGCTGCTAGGCATGACGATCACCGGCGACGCCTTCAACCTGTTCGTGTTCATGGAGATCGGTTCGCTGTCGAGCTACGTGCTGATCGCGCTGGGGCGCGACCGCCGGGCGCAATACGCCTCATACCAGTACCTGGTGCTCGGCACCATCGGCGCGACGTTCTACGTGATCGGGATCGGGATCCTGTACCTCGCGACCGGAACGCTGAACATCGCCGATCTGGCGCAGCGTCTGCAGCATGTCGAAAACCTGCGCCCGGTGCTCGCCGGCCTCGCCTTCATTACCGTCGGTGTCTCGCTCAAGCTGGCGCTCTACCCGCTGCACCTGTGGCTGCCGAATGCCTATACCTACGCGCCCTCGGCGGTGACCGCGTTCCTCGCCGCCACCGCGACCAAGGTCTCGGTGTACGTGCTGCTGCGCTTCTACTTCAGCGTGTTCGGACTGCATCTGGTAAGCGTCACGCTGCCGATGCCGGAGATCCTGCTCGTGCTGTCGATTGTCGCGATCGTCAGCGCGTCGCTGGTGGCGCTCTACCAGACGGACCTCAAGCGCCTGTTCGCGTATTCGAGCGTGGCGCAGATCGGCTACATCACACTCGGCATGAGCCTGACCTCGCGCGCCGGCCTGACCGCTTCGGTGGTGCATCTGTTCAACCACGGCATCACCAAGGGCGCGCTGTTCCTGCTGCTCGGCGGGGTCGCGCTGCGCGCCGGGCGGACGGGTCTGGACCGCGTGCACGGGCTGGGGCGCGCGATGCCGCTCACTTCGCTCGGCATCGTGATCGCGGGTCTTTCGCTGATCGGCGTGCCGGGCACGGCGGGCTTCGTCAGCAAGTGGTACCTGGTGCTGGCCGCGATCGAGGCCGGACGCTGGTGGCTTGCGGCGTTCGTCGTCGCGACCTCGCTCATCGCGGTTGCTTACGTCTGGCGCTTCGTCGAGGCGGCCTACCTGAGCGAGCCGGATGAGAGAACCCCGGAGCCGGGCGAGGCGCCGCTCGCGATGCTGCTGCCGGCCTGGCTGCTGGTGGCCGCGTGCGTCTACTTCGGCTTTGATACCTCGTACACGGTCGAGGCGGCGCGCCGCGCCGCGCTGCTGCTGCTGGGGGCGGCGCAATGAGCCCGGCGCAGCTGATCGTCGCCTCGCTCGCGCTGCCGCTGGCTGGCGCCGCCGGTATCGCGCTCAGCGGCCGCTGGCCGAACCTGCGCGAGGGCGTGACGCTGACGACGGCAGTGGCGCTGTTCGCCTGCGTCCTGGGTCTGCTGCCGGGCGTGCTCGGAGGCGCGCTGCCGCAGCTGTTCGTGCTCGAGATGCTGCCGGGCATCGCGCTGGGTTTTCGCGTCGAGCCGCTCGGCATGCTGTTCGCGCTGGTCGCCTCGGGGCTGTGGATCGTCAACTCGATCTATTCGATCGGCTACATGCGCGCCAACGAAGAGCCTCATCAGACTCGCTTCTACGTCTGTTTCGCCCTGTCGCTGGCGGCGACCATAGGCATCGCGTTCGCCTCGAACCTGCTGACCATGTTCCTGTTCTACGAGGCGCTCACGCTGGTGACCTACCCCCTGGTCACGCACCACGGCGACGCCGAGGCGCGCGCGGGCGGACGGACCTACCTCGGATATCTGCTCGGCACCTCGATCGGACTGCTGCTGCCGGCGATCATCGCCACCTGGGCGATCGCGGGTACGCTCGAGTTCACTCCCGGAGGAATCCTGGGCGGCGCGGCATCGAACGCCGCGCTTGGCGGCCTGCTCGCGCTCTACATGTTCGGCATCGGCAAGGCGGCGCTGATGCCGGTGCACCGCTGGCTGCCGGCGGCGATGGTGGCGCCGACGCCGGTCTCGGCGCTGCTGCACGCCGTGGCGGTGGTCAAGGCGGGCGTGTTCGCGGTGGTGAAGGTCATCGTCTACGTATTCGGCGTCGGTACGCTGGCCAAACTGCGCGCGGCCGACTGGCTGCCGACCGTCGCGGGCTTCACCATTATCGCCGCGTCGGTTGTCGCGCTGTATTCCGACAACCTCAAGCGCCGGCTGGCCTATTCCACCGTGAGCCAGCTGTCCTACGTCGTGCTCGCCGCGGCGCTGCTCACGCCGCTGACGGTGGTCGGCGCGGTAATGCACATCGCTGCGCACGCGGTGAGCAAGATCACGCTGTTCTTCGCCGCCGGCGCGATCTACACCGCCTCGGGCAAGACCGAGGTCAGCCAGCTCGACGGGATCGGACGGCGCATGCCCTGGACGCTGGGCGCGTTCTCGATCGCGGTGCTGTCGATGATCGGCTTGCCACCGGCGGTCGGCTTCGTCAGCAAGTGGTACATCCTGGCCGGCGCGGTCGGCGCGGCGCGCTGGACCGCCGTGGCGGTCATCGCCTTGAGCACCCTGCTGAATGCTGCCTACTTCGCGCCGATCGTTTACCGGGCGTTCCTGCGGCCGCCCGCGCAGGCCGCCGCCGCGCACGGCGAGGCGCCCGTGCCGATGGTCGCCGCCCTGTGCGTCACCGCCGCGGCGACCCTGGCGCTGTTTCTGTATCCGGGTCCGCTGCTCGCGCTGGCGCGGCTGGTGGGGAGGATGGCATGAGCGACCCCTGGCTGGTTCGCCCGCGCACCCTCCGCCTGCTCTGGCGCGCGTTCATCGTCGTCCTGGTGCTGACCGTGCTGGCCGAGGTCGTCGTGCGACGCGCGCCGCATTTCGAGATCGAAGGCGTTTTCGGCTTCGGCGCCTGGTTCGGATTTCTCGCCTGCGCCGTGCTGATCCTCGGCGCCAAGGCACTCGGCGCGCTGCTCAAGCGGCCCGAAGGCTACTACGACGAGGCCGCGGATGACTAGTATGCTTCTGCACCCCGGGCTGCTGCTCGTTGCCGCAGGGGTCGCGCTGGGCGCGCTGCGCGGGCCGGCACGGACGGTGGTCGCGCTCGCGGCGCCGCTCGCGGCGCTGGCCATCGTTCTGGCCTCCCCCGACGGCGCGGCCTGGCACGGGCACTATCTCGGCCTCGACATTGTGCCGCTCGCCTTCGACCGGCTCTCGCGCCTGTTCGCGTTCGTGTTCGCCGTCATGGCCTTCGGCGGCGCGCTGTTCGCGCTCAACCAGCCGCGCCGGCTCGAGTTGCCGGCGGCTTTGGTGTATGCGGGCTCTGCGATCGGCGCGGTGCTGGCCGGCGACCTGGTCACCCTGTTCGTGTTCTGGGAGCTGATGGCGGTGGGCTCCACGCTGGTGATCTGGAGCGGCGGCACGCCGCAGGCCTATCGCGCCAGCCTGCGCTATCTGGCGGTCCACCTGCTCGGCGGGGTGCTGCTGCTGGCCGGGATTGCGGGTCACGTTGCCCACTCCGGCTCGACCGCGGTCGTTCACTTCGCGCTTGATGCGCCTGCGCACTGGCTGATCCTGGCGGGATTCCTGGTAAACGCCGGCGCCCCACCGCTGTCGGCCTGGCTGCCGGATGCTTATCCGGAGGCTTCCTGGAGCGGGACCGTGTTTCTGTCGGCTTTCACCACCAAGACCGCGGTCTACGCGCTGCTGCGCGGGTTTCCCGGAACCGAGCTGCTGGTATGGGTTGGGCTGTTCATGGTGTTCTACGGGGTGGTCTACGCGCTGCTCGAGAACGACATGCGGCGCATCCTGGCCTACAGCATCGTCAACCAGGTGGGCTTCATGGTGACCGGCATCGGCATCGGCACCCAGATGGCGCTCAACGGCGCGGCGGCGCACGCCTTCGCGCACATCATCTACAAGGCGCTGCTGCTGATGTCGGCAGGCTCGGTGCTTTACGCGACCGAGCGGCGCAAGTGCACCGACCTGGGCGGGCTGTTCCGTAGCATGCCGCTGACGACGATCTGCGGCGGCATCGGCGCCCTGGCGATCTCGGCGTTTCCGCTCACCTCGGGCTTTGTGTCAAAGTCGATGATCTCCCAGGCGGCTGCCGACCTGCACCTGCAGTGGGTGTGGCTGCTGCTCGCGGCCGCCACGGCGGGCGTGTTCCTGCATGCTGGAATCAAGTATCCCTGGTTCGTCTTCTTTCAGAAGGACTCGGGGCTGCGCCCGCCGGATCCACCGCTCAACATGCGCCTCGCGATGCTGCTGTTCGCGGCCTTGTGCGTCGGACTGGGAATCTTCTACCAGCCGCTGTACGCGTTGCTTCCCTACGCCACGGATTACGTTCCGTACACCGGCGCGCACGTGGTCGAGCAGCTCGAGCTGCTTCTGTTTTCCGGGCTTGCCTTCTTCGTCATGTTGCCGTTGATGCGCCGCACGCTGACGATCACGCTCGACGTCGACTGGTTTTATCGCCGCCTTGGACCGATGCTGCTGCGCGGCACGGGTTCCCTGATCGCGATCGCGGCGGCCGCGACCCGGGGGGCAGTGGCGGGATCGGTGGGCAGGCTGGCGGGATTCGTGCTGCGCTTTCACGAATCCGACGGGCTTCTCGCGCGCACCTGGACCACTGGCGGCATGGCGTTGTGGATGGCGCTGCTGCTCGCGGCCTACCTCGTCGTTTATTACATCTAGCTGTCATCAGGCCGCGGGTACGCGGTTCTTATCCCGGATCATGAGGTTACCTTGCAACCCCTGTAAGCGACAGTTACAATCGTGACGGCTCGCTGACTCGCACGGGGATCTGCCCCGGAGCGCTAAGACAATAAATCCGGGCGGGCAAGATCTCACCATGAAAAGGGGCTGTGGCCCTGCACACCAAGCTAGCGAGAACAAAGGAGGATTCAAATGAGCAATCAACAAGTAAAGCCGGAAGCATCGCGCCGTAAGTTTCTGACAGGAGCCGCCGCGGCGGCCACCGGCGCCGCGACGCTCGGCTTCCCGATGATCGCGAAGTCGCAGTCGCCGATCGTCATCAAGATGCAAGGTGCCTGGAGTTCGACCGACATCTTCAACGAGTTCGCGATGGAGTTCGTCGATCGCGTCAATGCAATGTCGGGCGGCCGGCTGAAGGTGGATTACCTGGTCGGTGGCGCGGTGGTGAAGTCGTTCGAGGTGACCGACGCTGTCAGCAAGGGCGTGCTCGACGCCGGGCACACCGTGCCGGTGTACTGGTACGGCAAGTCGAAGGTGGCGTCGCTGTTCGGCTCCGGCCCGATCAACGGCATGGACGCCTTCCAGACGCTGTCCTGGATCTACCGCGGCGGCGGTCAGGCACTGTACCAGGAGCTGCTGGACAAGCTGGGACTCAACTACGTCGGCTTTTTCGCTATGCCGATGCCGACCCAGCCGCTGGGCTGGTTCAAGAAGCCGATCACCAACGCAAGCCAGCTCAAGGGCCTGAAGTACCGCACCGTGGGCCTCGCGGCCGACCTGTTCCAGCAGATGGGCGCAAAAGTGACCCAGCTGCCGGGTGGCGAGATCATTCCGGCGCTCGAGCGCGGCGTGATCGATGCCTTCGAGTTCAACAATCCGACCTCGGACAGCCGCTTCGGCGCGCAGGACGTGATCAAGAACTACGAGATGGGCTCGTTCCACCAGGCGATGGAGTTCTTCGAGATCATCATCAATAAGAAGAAGTGGGACTCGATGCCGAAGGACCTGCAGTCGATCTGGCAGCACGGCGTCGAAGCCGCATCGCAGTCCAACTACTGGACCGCGATGGCGAACTACCCGAAGGACCTGCGCAAGCTGATCGACAAGGACAAGGTCAACGTGATCCGCACCCCGAAGTCGGTCTTCCAGGCGCAACTGGTTGCCTGGGACATCCTGACCAAGAGGCTGTCCGACGCCGATCCGTTCTTCAAGCGGGTCGTCGAGTCGCAGCGCGACTGGGCCAAGGATGTCGTTTATTACTGGGTGTTCAACGACGCGCCGTTCGCGATGGGTTACGAGCACGTGTTCAAGACCAAGCTCCCGTCGTAATATCCGGGGGACGCTGACTCGCTTCCACCCCATGGCTGGGGCGGCGCCTAGGGCGCCGCCCCATTTTCTTGTTACGGACCGGCGCGCATGGTCAATCGACTCATCTACGGCATCGACCAGCTGAGCAGAATGGTCGGCCACGCATTCGCGTGGTGCATCATCATCCTCACTTTCGGCACTTGCTACGAAGTGTTCGTCCGCTACGTGCTGAACAATCCGACCAGTTGGGCGTTCGACATGAGCTACCTCATGTACGGCGGGATGTTCTTCATGGCCGGCGCCTATACCTTGTCGCGCAACGGCCACGTGCGCGGCGACTTCATCTACCGGCTGTGGCCGCCCCGAGGTCAGGCGATCATCGAGCTGACGCTCTACATCCTGTTCTTCTATCCGGGGGTGCTCGCGCTGATGTATGCGGGCTGGAGCTACGGCTATGAGGCCTTCAGGATCCGCGAGGTGAGCGTCAACAGCCCGGTGGGAATCCCGGTCTGGCAACTGAAGCTGCTTATTCCGTTCGGCGCCGGGTTGCTGGCGCTGCAGGGGCTGGCCGAGGTGCTTCGCTGCATTATCTGCATCCGTGATAACCGCTGGCCACCGCGCCTGCACGACGTCGAAGAGCTCGAGGACGTGCTGATCGAGCAGCACGCTGCCGCGGAAGCGGCGAAGCAAGGAGGCGCCAAGTGAGCGATCCGGTCCTCGCCCTGGTGATGCTGGGGCTGTTCATCTTCGTCATCCTGCTCGGGTTCCCGATCGCTTTCACGCTGATGGGAATGGGGGTCGGCTTCGGCTTCTACGCGTATTACCAGCCCGGCCAGGAATTCTTCAACAGCCGGATTTTCTACCTGTTGACGCAGAACACCTGGAGCATCATGAGCAACGACGTGCTCGTTGCCGTGCCGCTGTTCCTGTTCATGGGCTACGTGGTCGAGCGCTCCAACATCCTCGACCGCCTGTTCTACAGCCTGCAGGTGGCGCTGCGTCATGTTCCGGGCGCGATGGCCGTTGCCGCCCTGGTGACTTGTGCCTTGTTCGCGACCGCGACCGGCATCGTCGGCGCGGTGGTGACGCTGATGGGCTTGCTCGCTTTTCCCGCGATGCTCAAGGCGGGCTACGACCAGCGGCTATCAGCCGGCGTTATTTGCGCCGGCGGCACGCTCGGGATCCTGATCCCGCCTTCGATCATGCTGATCGTGTACTCGGCGGCTGCGTCAGTCTCGGTGGTGCGCTTGTATGCCGCGGCGATGCTGCCCGGCTTCCTGCTGGCGAGCCTGTATATCGGCTACGTGATTACGCGCGCCGTGCTTAACCCGGCTTTGGCGCCGAAGCTGCCGAAAGAAGAAAGCAACGTTCCCTGGAGCCAGGCCTTTCTGCTGCTGGCGAAGGCGTTCGTGCCGCTTGCGGTGCTGATCCTCGCGGTGCTGGGCTCGATCCTGGGCGGACTGGCGACCCCGACCGAGGCCGCCTCCGTCGGCGCGATGGGCAGCCTGGTGCTCGCCGCGGCCTACCGCGCGCTGACCTGGCAGCGCCTGCGCGAAGCGGTTTACCTCACGGCGCGCACGTCGGCCATGGTGTGCTTCCTGTTCGTGGGCTCGTGGACCTTCTCGTCGGTGTTCTCGTACCTGGGCGGCGAAGGGATCATCAAGCATTTCGTGCTCGGGTTGCACCTCAATCCGATCCTGTTCCTCATCATCGCGCAGCTCATCATCTTCCTGCTTGGCTGGCCGCTGGAGTGGAGCGAGATCATCATCATCTTCGTGCCGATCTTTCTGCCGCTGCTGCCGCATTTCGGCGTCGACCCGATCGTGTTCGGTATCCTGGTGGCGCTCAACCTGCAGACTTCGTTTCTTACCCCGCCGATGGCGATGTCGGCCTACTACCTGAAAGGCATTGCGCCGCCTTACGTGCAGCTGTGGACGATCTTCAAGGGCTGCTTTCCGTTCCTCGGCATGGTGTTCGTCACCATGATCCTGGTCTACGTGTTCCCGCCGCTGATGACCTGGCTGCCGAATCTGATCTACGGGCGCTGAGCGCATGGACGCATCCCAACTGAACTGGCTCTCGGCGACCGACGCGGCGCGCGCGATCCGCGACGGTGCGATCAGCTCGGAACAATTGACCGAGGCATGCCTCGCACGGGTGCGCGAGGTGGACGACAAGGTCCAGGCTTGGGCCTTTCTCGACCCGGAGCACGCCCTCAAGCAGGCACGCACGCGCGACCAGGAGCGGCGCGAAGGGCGTCCGACCGGCCCTTTGCACGGGGTGCCGGTCGCGATCAAGGACATCATCGACACCGAGGACATGCCGACCGAGGACGGTAGCGTGCTGCACGCGGGACGTACGCCGGTTCACGATGCGGCCGCGGTCGCGATGCTGCGCGCGGCGGGGGCAGTCATGTTCGGTAAGACGGTCACGACAGAGCTCGCGACCTACACCCCTGGCAAGACCCGCAATCCGCACAATCCCGAGCACACGCCCGGTGGCTCGTCCAGCGGCTCCGCGGCTGCAGTCGCGGTCGGTATGGTGCCGCTCGCGCTCGGCAGCCAGACCAACGGCTCGGTGATCCGGCCGGCGTCGTTCTGCGGCGTCTACGGCTTCAAGCCGACGCACGGTTTGATCCCGCGCACCGGCGTGTTGAAGCTGTCGCGAACGCTGGATCAGCTGGGGTTCTTCGCCAGAAGCATCGAAGACCTCGCCCTGCTGGGCGAGCAGCTCATCGGTTGGGACGAGGACGACCCGGACACCCGGCCGCGAGCGCGGCCGCTGCTGGCCGAGACCGCCTGCGCCGAGCCGCCGTTGCCGCCACAGCTCGCGTTTGTGAAGGGACCCGCTTGGGATCGGGCCGGCGAGGAGACAAGACAGGCTTTCGCCGAGCTGGTTTCTGCGCTCAGCGACAGCGTGTTCGAGGTCGATATGGCCGAGTCGACTGCCCCGGCGCTCGATTGGCATCGAACCATCATGGAAGCCGAGATGGCCGCGCACTTGGACCTCGAGTGGGAAAAGGGACGCGACCGGATGTCGCCGTCGCTGCGTGCGCAGCTCGAGCGCGGGCGCGCGATTACGGCGCTGGATTACCAGCGCGCATGTGCGCGCATCCCGCTGCTCAACGCTGGGTTCGACACCGTCTTCGAGCGTTGCGAAGCGATCGTCACGCCGGCGGCGGCGGGAACCGCACCGCACGGGCTCGACTCGACCGGCGATCCCGCCTTTTGCTCGCTATGGACCCTGTGCGGCATGCCGGCGCTCAATCTGCCGCTGATGCAGGGCGGAAATGGCCTGCCGCTTGGGGTTCAGCTGGTCGGCCCGCGCGGCAGCGACGCGCGGCTGCTGCGCACGGCGCGCTGGCTTGCGGCGCGAGTCGCGGCGGGTTAAACGGACACGGAGACCTTCGACATGCTATTCAAGATTCTCGGCAGCATTCTGGCGGCGAGCCTGCTGATCGTGTTCATCGGCCCGGTGGCGGTCAAGCTCAAGGATGTCGCGTTCAGCGTCGTGGTGCTGATCGGACTGACGATGATGTTCGTCGATATCTGGCAGGCGCTGAAGTCGAAGGAAGACTGAGGGCCACGCTTCAGTTCACGGCGGCGACCGGCTGCGAGCGCAGCGCAGCGATCTCGGCGCGCAGGCTCTCGAGCTCGCTTCGGTCGACGATGCCAAGCACCCAGTGGGTGAGGCGGCCGTCGGCGGCGCGCACTGCGCCCAGCGCCGCTTCGATCTGCAGCGCGGCGCCATCCTTGCTCCAGGCGGGCAGCCGCCAGTGCGAAGCGGGCTCGCCGAACAGCCGCTGCGCAAGCGCCTCGTCGCCGCGGAACAGCAAATCGACCACCCCGCGCCCGCGCACCTCTGCCTCGCGATAACCGAAGAAGCGCTCGAACGCGGCGTTGACATAGGTCACCGGCCGTCCCGGCCCGTCGGCGTCGATCAGCGCCAGCGGCAAGCCGCAGGCCGACAGGGCAGCGCGTGAAAGTGCGCTGTCGGCGAGCAGACGGAACAGCGCCGGCGCCGCCTCGCGGCGCGCGCACACCGGGCGCCTCGGAGGGGGCATACGGCGCACTTTGTCAGCGAGTGTCATGGGTTCACTATTGCCACGGATCGTGTGGCGCGGCAAGCAACCACGACCCGCTAAGGGAGCGTTTTTTCGGCGGAACGTGACATACACCACGCCCCCGGCCGCTCAGGCGGCGGTCAAGGTATGGGCGCGAACCGCGACGATGGCTTTTGCCTGGTTGAAGTCTTCCGCATATCCGGTGCCGAACAGGCAGCACGCCAGCAGGTTCGCAATGGGTAGCGGCATGGGCTGCCTGCCGGCGAGGACCTGTTCGATCCATGTGGCCGTGCTTCTAGCGTCCGGTTGCTCCGGCAACGCGCCGGCGCGCGCCACGCCCGCGGGCGCCGGCGGCGCGTGCCCGTCGAACAACGTGACGCGCTCGCCGGCGTCGAACAGGATCATTGCCGGGCGCCGCAGCGGATCGGGGTAGGCCTCTCCTTCGCAGCCGTGGAACAGCAGCGCGTGTTCGCCCAGCGCCGCCAGCACCGCGGCCAGATCCTCGCATCGATCTTCGCTTCCGGCCGGAACCAGCTTAAGCGCCTCGCCGCCGAAAGGGTCGATCAAGGGTGCCACATCGCGCGCGCAGGTGGGCACGCCGAGGCGCGCCTGAAGCGAAACCAGCTGAGCGAGCGCGGGACAAAGCAGCGCGGTCGGCACGAACGCGATGCGCGAAGCGTCGAGCGCCTCGCGCGCATCGTTTAGCGTGGCGTTGGGAAACACATCCAGCTCGCGAAAAACGCTCGCGCTCGCGATGCTTCCCTGGCCCTCGAGCGGCCCGTGCACGACGACCGGAACGCCGAACCGCGCCAGCGCCACGGCCACCAGCGGCATGAGGTTCGCCTGTGTTCGCGCGCCGCAATAGCTGGGGATCGCGACCGGGCGCGGTCCCGCCGGGACGGCGAGACGAGTCAGGCGCGCCTGTGCCGCACGCCTGAATCCCGCCAGCTCCGGCGGCGCCGGCGGCCTGATCGCCAGCACGCCGAGCAGCGCGCCCAGCTCGAATTCGCTGATACCGCCGTCGAGCACCGCCGAAAAGAGCTCGAGCGTTTCGGACTCGCTCAGGTTGTGCTCGCCTGCGTGCCGGCAGGCAAGTCTCTTGATCGCTTGAGGGACGAGCATCGCTTCCTTGTCAGCAATGGCCGTGCCATGGCGCGCATCGGGCGCAGAGCGCCGTTTGGCGGGGCTGGGGCGATGCCTCTTAGTGCACGCGCACGCGGGCGTGCATCGAATTGGTGCGCTAGTGCGCCTGTCGCGGACGCGACGAGAGGGAATAGCAGAAGCGGCGCAGGCGACCGAGGTCTTCAGTTTCGATCGCCTGGTGCAGGAAGGTCATGTTACGTTCGATCTCGGCCTGGTAGAGGTTGGGTCCGTCGAAGTGCGCTGCGGCAAAGCGTTCGACGCCGCCGAGCTTGGTGCTGATGCGATGGCGAACGACGTACTCGTAGAACCCCGGCGTCTTGTACATCAGGTCCTCGGGAGAGGCGTAGCGCACTATCTCGCGTCCGTCCGGAGCGGTGTCGCGCGCGATGCGCCCCCAGACGAACTCGCGGTAGAGGAACTCGCGGCACTTTTCGAGGTACATGCGGTCGGACATCTGGCCGATCAGGTCGGCGGTGCCGACCATGTGGCCGAGCACCCGGTCCGCCGGGTCGTCGACCTGGATGTCGTCGATATCCTTCTCGTAGCCGGTGAAATGCACCAGCGCGGCGGCAACGGGCGCCTCGGCTTCGAATCCGAGCCGCGGCAGGTAGTCGGCGAGAAACTCTGCGCTGCGGCTGACGTGCACCTTGGTGAACACGGCGCCGTTCTCGACGTCCGTCTCGGATTCGCGCCGGATGTAGCCCGAGTCGTGCAGCAGCGCGATGATCACGCCCAGAATCGCGCGCCGCGGCCCGAGCCGGCGCGAGGATTCCTGAACGCGGTCGTGACCTTCGATCAGGCGCGCAGCGGCGAGCGAAATATCGAGCGTGTGGCGCAGGTCGTGGTACAGGGTGTCGCAGGCCAGATAGCCCGGGAAAGTTCCCTCGAACAGCGCTTTGATGTCGGCAAAGGCCCGCGCCAGCGGCGACAGGTCCGCATCCGGGTAGCGCGCCGCGAACATGGACGTGACGAAGTCGCGTACGCGGTCGGTGTCTTCGACATCCACCCGGTTTGCCACGTCGTATTGGCTGAGGCGGTCCTGCATGACGCTTCGACGGGGCTCCGCGGCGGCTATTATTATGCGTAAATTATCGCGCAGCGGCGTGCGCGCGCGCAAGCAAAGAAACGGGAGACGGCCGATAAGCCGGGTTCTGTTGACGCGGCCCGTGAAGGCGCGCCACGGCAGCCATTCCTCTAGGCCCGCGGTTACCCGCGGGCTCAAGCCACCTACCCGCAAGCTCGGCCGAGCCGACCTCAGACGCTTGCCTATTTGGTGTTGCTCCGGATGGAGGTTGCCGCGTTTCACCCCCCGGTTTGACCCGGGGACTCGTCTCTGTGGCCCTGTTCGTCGCCTTCGCGCCGCTTGCGCGGCGTTTATACGCGCCGGGGTGTTACCCCGCATCCCGCTCTATGGAGCCCGGACTTTCCTCTGCGCTTGCGCGCAGCGGCTGCCTGGCCGACTCCCGCACCGATTCTACCCCGCCGACGGTGCGCCGCAGCGGACGAAAATAGCGCGTGTCCTCGTAGAAAGCGGCCTGGTCGTTTGCGGCGAACCAGCCCGGATAGCCGAACACCGGCAGCGGTGCCAGCGCGCGCGGGCTGAGCTCGCCCGCGGCGGCGCCCAACCATGCCGCCGCGCGCTGGTCGAGGTCGGCCAGCAACTGCGCGGGCGCGAGGCGCAGCTGCGTTTCGTCAACCGGGACGAAAAGCGCCTTGCAGGTGATGCCGGGCCAGGGACTGCGCGCCTGCTCGAGCACGGCGTGGCCGACGACCACCAACCGCATCGTTTGCACGACCTCGGCGCGCCGCTCCCAGAACAGCTCCCGCCAGCGAAAGGCGCGAACGAGCTCGACCAGCCCGGGGTCGGCGAACGCAACGATCGCGCCGCCTTCGTCGAAAATCGTCAGCAGGTCGCGCAGCGGGCCGCGCCGGCCGCCGTCGCGCGGGATCTGCGCGGCATGGCGCGCGTTGAGCATCGCCTTGGTGCGGGGAAAGGCGATCCAGGCGAGCGCGTTGAAAAGGTCGTGCCAGTTGCGCGCGCGGGTCGCGACTTCGCCGCTCGCATGCACGCGCAGCTCGTAGTTCGCGTGTTTGGGCCGCGGCGCAACGAACCGCACCTGACTGCCTCTTGCCGTGCGGGGCGCGGCGCCGAGCTCGCGCGCGAGCAGATTGAGGCGCTCGGCGTCGGGCCAATCCGTCTCCCGCGCCAGGCGCGCCAGCGCGGGTCGGACCGGGTCGTAGATCGGATGCGAGAAGTCCGCCCCGTGCGGCCCCTCGTCGCTCAGACGAGCTTCCATGGAATGGTCTCGCCGGCGCGCATCGGCACCAGCGTTTCGTCCCCGAAGGCGATCGACTGCGGCACCGTCCAGCCCTCGCGCACCAGCGCGATCTTTTCGGCGTTCGGCGGCAGGCCGTAGAACTGCGGCCCGAACCGGCTGGCGAAGGCCTCGAGCCTGTCGAGCGCGCCGGCCTCCTCGAAGGCAACCGCGTACAGCTCGACGCCGGCGTGCGCAGTGTAGATTCCTGCGCAGCCGCACAAAGCTTCCTTGGCGGAGCGCGGGTGGGGCGCGCTGTCGGAGCCGAGGAAGAACTTTGGGTTGCCCGAGGTCGCCGCCTCGACCAGCGCCTCGCGGTGCTCCTCGCGCTTGAGCACCGGCAGGCAGTAGTGGTGCGGCCGGACGCCGCCCATGAACAGCGCGTTGCGGTTCATCAGCAGATGGTGCGCGGTGATGGTGGCGGCGATGTTCGGGCCGGTGATCTCAACGTATTGCACCGCATCGCGCGTGGTGACGTGCTCGAGCACTATCTTCAGGCCCGGAAAGCGGTCGACCAGCGGGCCGAGTACCTGGTCGATGAAGGCCTTCTCGCGGTCGAACACGTCGACTTCCGGGTCGGTCGCCTCTCCGTGCACCAGCAGCGGCATGCCGATCTCCTGCATCTTCTCGAGCGCGTGGAAGCAGCGCGACAGGCGGGTCACGCCTTCGTCCGAATGCGTCGTCGCGCCGGCCGGATAGAGCTTGACGCCATGCACCCGGCCCGAAGCCTTCGCGCGCATGATTTCCTCGGGCGCCGTGTCCTCGGTGAGGTAGAGCGTCATCAGCGGCTCGAAGCGCGCGCCCTGCGGCAGCGCGGCGAGGATGCGCTCGCGGTAATCGAGCGCCTGCAGCGTCGTGCGCACCGCGGGCTTCAGGTTGGGCATCACGATCGCGCGCGCGAAACGCCGTGCGCTGTCGGGCAGGACCGAGGCCATCGCCGCGCCGTCGCGCAGATGCAGATGCCAGTCGTCGGGGCGCAGCAGCTCGATGCGGTCCATGGGGCGCTATTATCCCGCGTCCTTGCTTTTCTTTCCGAGCGCGAGCGCGTACAGCTCGGCACGGGGCAGTCCGCTAATGCGTGCCGCGAGCCTCGCCGCGTCGCTGGCTGGAAGCTCCTTCAGCAGGATGCCCAGCACGCGCTCGCCTTCGACCCGCTCCGGCGCGCGCGGCGTGCTGTCCGGGCCCAAGACGAGCACGAGCTCGCCCTGCTGCCGGTGCGGCTGTGCGAGCAGCCAGGCACCCGCGTCCGCCAGCGGCAGGCGCGCGAGCTCCTCGAACTTCTTGGTCAGCTCGCGCGCGAGCAGCAGCTCGCGCGCGCCGCCGAAGCGCTCGCATAGATCCCCAACCGTCTCGAGCACGCGGTGCGGCGCCTCGTAGATGATCACCGGACACGCGGTTTCGAGCGCCGCCAGCGCCTTGCGCCGTGCGCTGCGTGCCGCCGGCAGGAACCCGACGAACAGAAAGCGGTCGGCGGCGAAGCCCGACGCGCTGTAGGCAGCGAGCGCGGCGCTCGGCCCCGGCACGGGCACGACCCGGATCCCCTCGCGGTGCGCCGCCGCGACCAGCAATGCGCCCGGATCGGAGATGGCCGGCGTCCCCGCGTCGCTGATCAGCGACACATTCTTGCCGGCGCGCAGCGCGCCCAGCAGGCGCTCGCTCGCGGCGCGCTCGTTGTGCGCGTGCAAGGGCACGACGCGCGCGGCGATGCCGTGGCGCGCGAGCAGGGTGCGTGAGGTGCGCGTGTCCTCGCATGCGATCAGGTCGGCCTGCGCGAGCGCTTCGATCGCGCGCGGGCTCGCGTCGGCGAGATTGCCGATCGGGGTGGCGACGATATGGAGGGTTCCGGTGCTCATGGCGGGTCAACGCGCCTCGGCGGCGCGCGTTAAGCCTGCCATGAACCGGGCCGGGGCGCGAGCCGAGGATCTGTGCGCGGAATTGCTGCGCCGCGCCGGCCTGCGCATCCTGGCGCGTAACTGGCATTGCCGCCACGGGGAAATCGACCTCGTTGCCGAGGATGGGGGCACCCTGGTGTTCGCGGAGGTACGCTTGCGGCGCAACGCCCGCTACGGCGGCGCGGCGGAGAGCGTGACCCGCGCCAAGCGCCAGCGCCTGCTGGCGGCCGCGCGCCTGTATCTGGCCGGGCGCAAGGAAGTCGCCTGCCGCTTCGACGTGTTGCTGCTCGACGGCGCGCAACAGCCGAGCATCGAATGGATCCGCGACGCGTTCGGGGACTAGGCGGGGAAGCGCGTTCCCGTGCGCACGCAGCAACGCGGTGTAAAATGCCCCATGGGCCACGCAGAGCAGAACGCCGAGATCGCACTGCGCGTCGCGGCGCAATTTGCCGACAGCGCGCAGCTGAAGCAGGCGGCGGCGCAGGCGCTCGCCGGGCCGATCGCGCATGCGGCCGGTTCGATGGCGGACGCGTTGCGCGCCGGCGGCAAGCTGCTTGCCTGCGGCAATGGCGGCTCGGCGGCCGACGCGCAGCACTTCGCGGCGGAGTTGGTGAACCGCTTCGAGATCGAGCGCCCGCCGCTTGCGGCGGTCGCGCTGACCACCGACTCCTCGGCGCTGACCGCGATCGCCAATGATTACAGCTACGAACAGGTATTCGCGAAACAGCTGCGCGCGCTTGGGCGCAAGGGCGACGTGCTGCTGGCCATTTCCACCAGCGGCAACTCCGGCAGCGTGCTTGAGGCGGTGCGCGCGGCACACCAGCTCGAACTGCGCGTAGTGGCGCTGACCGGCAACGGCGGCGGCAAGCTTGCGCCGCTGCTGGCTGCGGGCGATGTCCACGTCTGCGTTCCTCACACACGAACGGTGCGGATACAGGAAGTGCACCTGCTCGCGCTGCACTGCATGTGCGACGCGATCGACTTTCAGCTATTTGGAGCGAGGCAATGAAGAAAATTCACCTGCTGCTTGCATTCGTCCTTCCGGCCTCGGCCGTGCTGCTGCAGGGCTGCTTCCCCGCCGTCGTCGGCGTGGGCGCCGGGGCGGTCATGTCGGCGGCCGATCGGCGCACTACCGG
>JADEYI010000369.1_pt1 | contig 67467 bp, 119 predicted proteins | sample 8542331 | NCBI WGS metagenome assembly JADEYI01 (sample SAMN16510988, study PRJNA670497) | mine drainage metagenome | isolation source: biofilm near Copperflume 1 | place: Germany: Marsberg coppermine Kilianstollen | collected 2018-02 | reverse complement strand
TATTCCTCCAAGTTTGAGGAGAGTCAAGGAAGAGATGGTAGATGCCCCTAATTGCCTGGCCAGCGTGGGTGAGTGCCGCCCTTGCAGTGCTGCCGCATGCTAGCGGCTGGCGGCCTGACTCGGAGGTGCCCTCAAAGAATTGTGCAGGCATGTAGAGTACATTCTAAGGGCCAAAAGTGCAACAGACACAGTGTGGCTATGAGAGCAAATTGCCCAATACAGGTAGCCGTAGAATATGTGTGCCAGATTCTGCCAGAGTGAACTGAAAGTATAATGGGATACATCAATTATCAAATTGAATTATAATATACTCGCCCAGTGGCCGAGCCCCGGGCTCGGTGGGCCACCTTGGACTCGCCAAAGGGCGCTAATTGCAAATTCGGGTCACTGCCATATTCTAGAGCTGTAAGGAAGTACATGCTGAATGGATAAATTTTGTGGTGATTTTATCAGGATTGAAAGGCATATACTTTTGCCAGCAGTTTTAAGAGACCCTAGATTTGTAAACCTATCCAGTGCCCTGATCTTGGGATTCAAGTTTATAACCGTCCAAACCGCATCTGCCACGACATCAATTTCCGAGACAGACAGACCACGGAGATGAATTCGAAAATGTGATCCACCATTGCATGTAGAAATCCTGCAGAGTACATTAGATCATTCAGATGGATGTGGAGAAGTCTTCTTCCGCAGAGACACGCAAGAGCTTCAAGAATTACTTACGATCGAAATGGTTGTGGGGATCATTCGGCGTCATCTTGATCTTCCTCATAGTGATGGCAGCATTGCGAGTTGAACTGCAGTGAGTTACAAATCTATTCCTGCTGTTTGTTTGAGGATATTATTAATTGTAAAAGCGCCGACACCCTCTGACGGACCACATTATGTGTCCATGGTCTCACCAAAAGGTTACTTTTTGCTATGCATCAACTTTGTGCTTGATCTTGAATGCACGTATTTTATCTGCAGGTGGTTCTGGCTACTGTTGTACGCCGCAATCACAATACCTTTTGCCCCGTTCGTGGTTCAGCCGATCAAGTTCTTCAGGTGATGCCCGACATGGATCGGTTTATTGAAGATTTCACCCCAGAGGATGTAGCAGTTTGCCAGCTTGTGTGTATAATCTGGATCTGCTGATTGTCTACATTGATTCCCTGACATGCAGAGGCGGTTTGGACGATGACGCAAAGTCTACTGGGTCACTCCTCCTGCTGGCAGCCAGTGTGAGCATCAGCTGGGTCTTTGCGAAGAGTATACAGAACGCATCGACATTGGGCGCCCAGTATGGTCTAGTGGGCTGTGTAGCATATGGTGCGCAAGACATGCCCACTGTGTAGCACATGACTGTCCAGATCGGGTCAGAAGTTCTGTGAAAAGCTGTCATGCACAGAATGGGCTTACATGCATGCTTCGTGCTTGCAGCGGCCTACTACACATCCTTTGCATCTGTTGGGATTGTCATATACTTCATGCGCACAAGGAAGGGCTACAGGAGCCTGCCAGAAGCCATCAACCAGCGATATGGACCTCTAGCCACCCTCTCTTTTGGTGAGCACCTTTCTTTGCTCGATGTGATTGTGAAATTCCTGTTTGAACCATTATGACCAGACCAACAGCGTCACAGCTATGTACAGACGGGGTGGATATCTGTCTATGCAGGGATTGCGGTTCTTTTCAGGCTGTACCAGGAGGTCTGGAGCAATGCAGTGGTTGTTGCTCCCTGGTTTGGGCCCCTGGTGAGCATCTTGGTTCGTCTGCATTGTTGCTGGCAGGCTGGACTCTTGTTTCCCACTTTGGAAGCACCCGGGTTGTGATCAGAACGGTGTGCTCGGTGCAGCATAGCAAGGAGTGGTGGCTGGGGGCTGTGCTGTCCTCCAGCATACCAGTGATCTACTCGTTCTCAGGAGGCATGCGCGCATCAATCATGACCGACACCACGCAGCTGGTCATCTGTGTGGCATTCTTTATTGCTCTCCTGGCTGTGCTGGGGTCCAAGATGCCCACTGCATGGGACTGGAACCCCAACGGTGAGTTGCACAGACATGAGCCCATCTAATGATAGTGTGAAAATCTGTTCTAAATTCCCTGACAAGGTGATGACAGTCAAGGAGAAGGTTCCTGCTCAGTGGGAGGGACTCTGGTCGCAGGCGCATGTGCTCTGCCGGCGTCCCCGCAGCCAGTCACTTATGAGATGTGCGCTGTGGATGGGGGAGCTCGCCTGGTCAACAACACACTCGTGGAGCTGGGCAAGGCCCAATTCACTTACAAGAATGCCAGCTGCAACTACCCATGTGCGGCCCCACTGTGCATGCTGAATCGACAAAGCCTTGCCGCACAGACACACATCTGCACACACGAGACAGAGCTCAGACTGGATGACGTTGTCATGCATGGCCTCTGGAATGCTGAAAGATGGCTGTGTCTGCTGTGGCATGTGCAGCTATTGCAGAGGCGCAGCTGTGTACATCTGTCGGCGGCAAGTGGGCAGCCCCGGAGTGCACTGTGAAGTCCCAGCTGGCGTGTGGGGAGCATGGCGGGCAGTGGGAACCTGCCAAGATGTGGTCATTGAAGGGCGGTGTTGATCTCCTCATAGTGGCCCTCTTGCAGGTGCATACTTCAGCCAGCCCCCCCTACAAACTTCAAGGAGCCCGTATTAAAAGGCTTGTTATACCAAAGGGCCATTATGAAGGGGGGTTGAGACACACCTCTCTGGTGCACCTAGCCACTCGGCTGGAAAAGCGTCTTTCACTTGTATTTTCATACCTGGTTTCTTTCTCTGTGCCGTGTGGAGGTGGCTTGTAGATCCTAACATGAGGTCCCTTGCTGGCTCATCAAGTACTGTATCGGGTGGACAGGAGACTAACATGCATGAAGGTTAAAAGATGACATGCATGAGGGTTATGACATGGACGTGATGCTGCAGGGCTGCCTGAGCTACCCCTTCTTTGACCCGGTGCTCACCGACCGCGCATTTCTGGCCAAGCCGTCCACCATGCTGGGGGCGTTCCTGCTGGGGGGCGTGGTTGCAGCCCTTTTCATCTTCTTCTTTGGCTTTGTGGGCATCTACGGCAATGCTGTCGCCACTCTCCGACCCTCCTGGTGCGCAGCTCCTCTATGTAAACTGAATGCATGCAAAAGAAAGCCCAATTGCCTATCCAGCCAAAGAGACGTCAGGGGGTTTGGGCTGATCATGTCTGCCTCTGTGATGTTTGGGCTTTGGTACTTTTTCAAGGTGTGATTGGTATTGGCTGTGCAGGGTACCGACGAGCCTATACAAAGGCACACTTGCGGGCCTGCCACCAGCTGTAACTGGGTCCATTGGCAAAGGTAACATTTCAGCAACCATACCCATTTGCCACTTCAAATGCCTGCCTGTCCATGTACCTTACACGCTTGATGTTGTCTCTGGCCGTCATGCAGAGGATACATATGTTCAACTTTCATGACAGCTGCATGCTTGCTGGCTGACAGGCCTGTTCCAGATCACGAATATCATCTTCATTTTTGAGTCGCTGAGCACGCTGGACTCCACCTTCACCAGCGCTGCCAAGCTCCTGGGGCCAGAGTTTGCTGGGCTCCTGGAAGATGGCACCCCCAAGCCCCCACAGACCGCCAAGATATGGTACGCAGAAGCTAAACCCCCCTACACACTCGCCATGAAGCGTGCAAGTATGATGCAAATGCAGCCATGGTCCTAGGAAGTGCGCAACAAAAAGAACTTGCAGCCATGCTCTTCTTCGGAGTGCCTTAGATGCAAAAGGGCATGTATGTTTTGACAGAGCTCTAGAGCCAAGCCCACCTGGCTTGTATGAATGTTATTTGCAGCTGCAGTGGCCTGTGACAAAATTGCTTCTTCCTATCAGAACAGGCTCCATTTCTTTTGTTAGAGTTGCCAGGATCGCCCAACCATTCCATTGTGCGAACGGCGCATGCGTTGCTCCAAGATCATGTATGCTCAGGGCATGATGTATGCATGTGCAGGCACCTGACGATGGGCCGCATAATCATCATTGTGCTGGCGGTGGCTGGCCTGCTGCCGCTGCTGGGTGATGCCAAGGCGCTGGATGCCACCACTGTATCAGGCACAATCGTGCTGGGGCTTGGGCCCCCCATCTTTGCCCTCATGTTCATTGACGGCTACCGGCCCCTCACATTCCATGTACCCTTCTGGTGGTGCGTTGCTGCCTTCTGCAAATTCCTCTCACATGTGGAAGTCAACGTTGCTGCAGTGTTTATAGCAGAAACTGCACCCTCCTGGAAAGCGGCCAAATTCCTTTTACCAATATGCTGTCTTTCTGTGAGGATCACATGTCTCTGTCTGCTTATCTCAAAGCAAGACCAGATTGCAGATACAGTCTGCCAGCTCAGTGTGCACATTGAATACATGTCTTTCCTTGACTGTATCTGGTCGCAGTCATTTTCAGCTGCAGAGCACGGTATTGTACGCTGTGATGTTCCACACTGAGAAATGACATGGGTGGTCCACGACAGGGGGGTGGGTCTTGGAATTACGAGCCAGCTGTCGTCCACGGTGAAGACGATAAACATGAGCGGCTTCAAGTTCGGCACCGGGTCAAATGCGCTTCTGCTGGGCACCAATGTGATCGGAACTATTATTGCGTGGGGACTCATGTTCATCACCCTGCTCGAGAACCCCATGGGGTCAACACTGACTGTGGTGGGTACTTCCTCTGACCACAAGTAGAGCTAGCTTTAAACTTCTTTGTGATTGCTGAAATGCATGCTGAAATGGAGCATGATCAAATGATGACGAAGAGTCAAATGACTGCCAAGTGTCAACGGATGAGCACCATCAAAGTGAAGGGTCAAAGACAAGGGAGACCTGTGTAGTGTGGGTTTTATGAGCTGAGTGCAACCGTGCAGGAAGCGGTACAAGGGAATAATTTCTACAGGGCTGCCGGCCGCCTACTGCGCAGATGCGGGCGCGGCCGAGGTGACAGGGGGCAGGCTGTGAGCAATGTCAAAGGAGGCAGTCGCCTTGATGAAGGCCACAAACCTGAGCGTGAACCTCAAGTGGCGGGATTTGGTACATCCCTGGCACCTGCGGCAGAAGAGCCCCGAGTCTGAGTCAGTTCTGACCACCCACTACTGCCCTTCTGAGGAATCAGCCTTCTATGGGGAGATCTAAGGGATGCTACGTTGGAGGCATCCCGACCCAACAGCACTGATGCACAAGGCGCCTTCGTCTCTGCAAATGACGTGTAATATTCATGACCGATTGAGCGGTGCTCGGTGGTCCAGCCATATTGAGTGGAAGCAGTGCAGTACAGCAGATGACCACTGTGGTACTTTCAGGTAGCGCAGACTTATATTTGGACTTATGCGCATTGAAGGCCAGATCTGGGGCTTCATGCTCCTTCTGCAATTTGGGGCTTAGGTGCCAGAGACTTGCAAAGGCCACAACCCTCGAGGATATTTAGATGTTGAGTGCTCAGGGGAATTGCAAGTGGTCTTCTGGCAATTGAGATTTGGAAGAGTTCCTTTACTGCGAGCAAGATCGGTCAGATCAAGAAATAGCCCTTAATTTTGACGCTTGGCTTGCAACATGTGCAGATATGAAAACTGCCCGATGTCAGCTTGAAGTCACTCTGCATTTTGCTTGCAGCTGCCAATGCGCAGAAATTAAGATAGAAGACCAGGAGTAAGAGGCAGGTACTATTATGTATCTGCCCAGTTCCCGAATGGGTGGTGCGCTGGTATCGAGGTGGTTGCACAGTGGGCATGCAGAAGCACTTGCCAGAGAAATGCAGAGGCGCAGACAGATAGTGCTAATGAGATACTCACAGTAACTGTGGCACTGAGCGAGCTGTTGAATGTATTCAGCGCTCATGAAAATGATCAATTCTGAGACAGGAGGAAGTGTTGGAAGAGAGTGGCAAAGGTTTGATAGGATTTGAATTGCCACTAGTGCACTGGTTGTCAATACGGAATCTAGATTGAGATCTCAGAATGATCATCATACCACGATTGGTAATCCTATGATCATTAGCATGATGCTGGATCCATGGATGGCGTCCATCTAATCATTTTGATATGCTGCATCTGCATGGACGTGCCTTGCACGAGCGATTTAGGTTCTTGATCACCCAGTTCATTTGCAACTTGCAAGTTGCCAGTGCTGTACAAAAGCCCGGACCCTGGCAGGGTGGCTTTAGGTTGCCTAAGCCTGAGACTTACAGCGGCTCGAGCCGCTGCAGCAGCGGCAGGAAGGCGTTTACATCTCGCGCAGAAGCTTTCCCTGCCGCAGCCGCAGCCGCTGCGCCTAATTAGAAAAAGATGTATGCAGACATCAAGGCAGAGCGAGCGCCAGGAGATAGGAGAAAGGGCTGCCTCGCAAGTGCACAACATGTAACAACAATACAATGGCCCCCCGGCCCAGGAGCACTAAATGACCACATTGCATACATGCATACCCGGTATGCCATACCGTGTGACAATTCTAATTGCATGCAGCGCATATATGCATGAGCTTGAGGCAGGACCAGAGCTGCATGTCAAAGGCCGGTAGCTGCAGGTGCATAGCAGCAATGCATGGTCGGGAAAGTGCAGGAGTCACAGTGATTAGCTTTGGGTCCATCTTTTGGCTGGAGGAATCTCACTCTGCATGTCTGCGGCGGCGTCCCTCCCTAGATTTCCGATTATAGCCTGCAGAGAACCAATCCCCTCGCACCTCTGCCAAAGCTCATCATTCTTCAAAGTGTGAATTTCGGGATTCTACGCATTTACAGCTGCGTCTCATCCTCTCCAGAAGTAGCAGAGATGGTCACCCTCGAGGATGTTAAGAAGATGAAAGTGCAGGTGCGGCGCTTGGCACCTCCTGTGGTTCTGATCTTACGTTGTTGCCCTGGATTTTGTCATGGAGAATGTTGGAATGCTGCAGGAATTGCGTGATGAGCTGGAGGCTAGGAGCTTGCCTACAGCGGGCCTGAAAGCAGAGCTTGTTGAGCGCTTAGAAGAGGCTCTGGGAGGCGGGGATGGTGATGGCGCTGCTGCAGGTTCGTGCATTTTGAACCCTCTGCAGAGTCCCTGCTTGCGCAACAATTGTATATGCTTCTTTCTTATAGATTCCGTACTAATACTGTTGTATGCTTGTACAGAGGACGCGCCTGCTGAGGCTGAAGCCCCAGATGCACCTGCTGCTGAAGAGCCTGCCCAGGAGGCTCCTGCCGTCGAGGAGCCAACCCCTGCCGAGCCAGTGGCGGTGGAGACAACTGCCGTTGGCATGGAGACTGCGGAGGCTGAGGAGCCTGCAGCCCCAGAGGTGCCTCAGCCTACAGAGGGAGCAGTGGCCACCCCTGATGTGCCAGCCGTGACGGAGGCACCTGCACCTGTGGAGGCGCCTGCTGCAGAGCAGGTGAGATTCATCTGCAATCCTATGTAGAGGAGACGTCAAGCAGCGTGTGCAGGCCCTTTTTTTGGAGTTTTGCAGAGTTTTGGGCAGACCATAAACTATGGGAGTGCTGGGCCCCTGAAAAAGGCAACAGCCCTGCTGGCTGAAGCAGAAAGAGTCCAGATGTCGTATACTTGTTTGCCCTTTAACACCTGTATGGTCATAGCGTCGTGATTTTGATGTTTATTGGCTGACTTTTGTACACGGTATGGCGTCCGAGGAACAGTTCGACGCCGTTGCGGCGGCCCAAGCACAAGCTCAGGCGATCGCCGCGAAGTTTGCGCAGCAGCAAGCAGCCGGAGAAGGTGCTGCGGGAGGCGAGGACTTTGGGAACAATAAGAGGAAGTTCGAAGACGAGCCGGTGGCGGACAGCGCGGAGGAGGATCATATGCGAAAGCGCGCCAGCTTCAGTGGGCCTGAAGCCTTCAACGGGGTGTGTGCCAGCTCTCTGGTGCCGTTGAAGCCTGTTGATTTGTGTTTGATAAGACTCTGTAAGCCGACGGAACGATCGTGTCTCAATGAACCTGCATTTTGCTCAGTGCATGGGATCCTCGTATGTTCCTATAAGTGCAACGTGGACTTGTCAAGGAGGTTTCTTTATCGGAGGGACCATATCTACGGTCTTCCTCTCCGCTGTGTGAGAGTTGCTAGAGGGCAACAGATTCGACAGGGATGGCCTTTGTTTTTTTCACATTTCCATCTCGATGCTTCTGATGTGCTGGCCTGTCACAGGGCCATTGTTGGCTGAGATCTTCCCTTCATCGCACTGCAGGCTAATGCAGTTCCCCATGTGTGCAGGGGAGCAAGTTCTCGGACGCTTCAGGCGGCTTCTCTGACGCAGCGCCAGCTGTTAACCCCGGCCTGGCTGACGCATCCAACGGCGGCGGCGTGCCCAGCGGCATGGCTGCACAGGGCCAGTTCTACGAAACCATTGACATCCCTGCGCCCATGGTGGGCAAGCTGATCGGCAAGGGCGGTGAGACCATCAAGCAGCTGCAGTACAACACGAACACGCGCGTGCAGATTGACCACCAGACCCCCGGCGAGGCCAAGAAGGTGTCCATCCAGGGCGACAGCCATGAGGCCGTGCAGGCCGCTAAGCAGCAGGTGGAGCAGATCGTGTCCATGGACGACTCTGGCGCCGGCGGCGCATCCCAGTCTGTGGAGTGCCCCCAGGGGATTGTGGGCCGCATCATCGGCCGCGGTGGAGAGACCATCCGCGCTCTGCAGCAGGCCAGCCAGGCCCACATAGTGGTGGACCAGAACTACCCCGAGGGTGAGCCGCGCCGGGTCAACATCTCCGGCCGCCCCGACGCCGTCGAGCGCGCCGTCAAGATGGTCAGCGAGCTCATCAGCGGCGAGCCCGGCTCCGCGCAGTCAATCATTCAGAAGGTGCATGTGCGCTCCTTCTCTCCTTGGCTGACAACAAGCCATGTACTGCATGACATGTCCTACTTGAATTTCAACACATGGCATGTTCCTTTGCATCCTGTGTCCTCAGGTATTTGTTGCCCCAGCTATTACTTCATGGGAATCTTTGTGTGCTATGAGATTCAAGCAGTGGGACTGATCTCTGTCTGTCTGGTGGGCCTGCAGTATGGTGCTGGCGTGACGCGCGAGGTGCAGTGCCCCAAGGGCATGGTGGGCCGCGTGATTGGCAAGGGCGGCGAGACCATCAAGGCCCTGCAGAAGAACTTTGGCGCCAACATCCAGATCGACCAGACCACCGACCCCATGAAGATCACCATTGCGGGGCAGCCTCCTGCCGTGGAGAGCGCCGCTGCGGCTGTGACTGAGATCATCAATGGAGGCAACCCCTACCTGGGCCCTACCGCTGGCGCTGGCTATGGTGAGGATTCTTTCTCCCTCTTCACTTCAGTTCAATGCCTTGTTCATGTTGATCTGGAAGGCAGACGTGTTGCAGGACATTTGCTAGCTAGCTCTTGATGCTGCTTGTAAATTTGCACATCATCGCATATGCCAAGCAACGTCAGCAGTTTCCCTGGCGGCTCTGTTGTGTGCGCCAGATATTGCATCCTCACGACGTGGCTGGTGTTGTTCATCGGTACAGGTGATGCTGCAGGGGGAGCGCGTCCTGGCTTCGGCGCTCCAGGCGGCTATGGCGCGCCAAGCTACGGAGCAGCTGGCTTCGGCGGCTACGGCGGATACCCGGGGCAGGCCGCGCCACAGGCGTACGGTGGATACAGCCCCTACGGCTACGCGCAGCCCTACGGCGCGCCCCAGGCAGGCTATGGGAGCTACGGCGGCTACGGCGCGGACCCCTACGCGGCGGCGGCTGGTGCCGGCGGCGGCTACGGTGGCTACGGAGGCGCAGCTGGCGGCCAGGGAGCAGCTGGCGGCGGCTCCGGCGGCTCTGGAACCTGGCAGGCACGCCTCTGCCTGTACCCTCAAGGCTCCTGATGTCCTTGTGCATTTGCTATGTTCACCTGGTGTCCTTTGTCCTGTCATTGGATAGGCAGAGTGGATATTAATATTCTTGTTGGCTGAGAATTATTGCATGGTGCATGCAGGAGCTGCAGGATGACCAGGGCCGTGCATACTACTACAACACCACAACTGGTGCAAGCCAGTGGGAGAAGCCGGCAGAGCTTGCCTGAGCAGCTGCCCTGGTGCCCCATCGCTGAAGTGTTGCGTTGCAATGAATGGACTGTCCTTGCGCATGCCTGCCATCTTCCACCTCCTGCCTGCACCTGCCCATCTGCTACTGTGCTTGTGGACCTGTGGACGCTGCCTGTGGAGTGCTGTCTGCCTGCCCCTGGAGTGGTGTCGTGATGATATCAGCCCATGATGTCTGCCTAGGATCCTGATGCCCCTTTCTGCCAGAAAGCCTGTCACTTCAGTGCGGGGTAGGGTATCTTTGAGTTTCTACAGCAGCATCACCATGCAGGACAGCTGGGCAAAGGAAAGAAAAGCAGAGGCTTGCAGTATCTCACCCATCCAGCGAAGGAGGGTATGGGTAAGAGGGCGTCCCATGCATGCCCCCTTTGCTTCCCTTGTGTCGTTGGCAACCTTGGTGGTCTGTGCCTATTTGATGATTGGGTCTTCATTAGAGATGGTGTGCTGTTTTCGAGTGACAGTTGATTACTCGCCTGAGCAAACATCATACCCTTGCTGGAACACTTGTCCCATGTCTCTACCATCCTGTTTTGTGATGAGAGCTTCCCCAAAAGAGGCGATTGGAGTGGGCCGCAGTCAAGGTGACCCCAGCGAATGAGTAGGTGGGGTGTTTTGGCCACATGTCTCAAGACCTGCGGTTTGGGTGAAATGATCAAGTCACTGGTTTCCTACATGGCTTGGCTTGGCATGTGTGCAGCTAGGAAAGATGCAGTGACTGTTCTGCGGTTAGCACTTGGTGTCAGTGCGTGCTGCTTAGATGGTTTCGAGGCTGGAATCCGCACGAGTGACGCTGACTGGATAGACAAGCTTGGTTGTGCTGATGTTGGTCGCAAAAGAGCTCTGTGGCTTGCTAAGGGGACCTCATATGACAGGGCATTCAGAGCCTCGCGGGCCCTTTGCAGCAGCCATCCACCTACTGCCACGGGGTTGCTCCAAGTCCACAGGTGACTGACCCATCAACTCTGGTGGAGTGCTGTACATCTCTGGGTCACTCTACTATGGTGCATATGTTCTCACTCTTGGACACTGAAACAGTCCTGCTAGTGTGTGTTGGCATGGGCCTCGGGTTAAAATCGATTGATGCGTGTAAATGATTGTGAAAACCTGCTGTGTAAGAGCGTGTGCACTACAATGGCTTCTGTCGTTGGGACGGACGTTGTTTATAACGCATGCAGAGGGGCCCAATCAGGTGCAGGGAGGCTGGGCTGCAGCTGCTGGAGGGCAACACTATTGGGCAGACGCGTACCTCTCCTCCACTTGTGCCATAGCATGCGCATGTCTTGCACCTCATTTCATATATCAAGTTGCTTGAGCGCACATCATTGTAGCAAGGTTTGCTGTCACATGTGCATGCTTCTAGCGCACTGCTCTTTGCCTTGACCTGGTGAATGGATGCCATGGGCATCACACGTATGGCAGTCACCATATCGGTGATGCTGGCATTCCTGGTTGTAAAGGTGTGACTAATGCAGCAGCTTTTTTGATGCACTGCAGCCTCCCAGATTAAGATCGCTTGTGCCCTGTTGCATCCAATGTTTGCCTGGCCAGGGAAGCTGCTGGCACGACTGCTTGAGCTTATCTTTTCGAATTCAATTCAATTGAGTGCCGCATTTCAGGAACCCGACAAATTTAGATTGTGACTTCCGAAGTCAGCCTGAGAGAGTCTCGCTCTTACTGGCTTTCATGTCTTCCTTGCATTAGCTTTTGATGGCACACCATCTATTCAGAAATGCACATGGTGCATGAATCGGGCCTGCGCAGGCTTCAGATCAAACTGGAATGGTGAGATGCCATCATGGCATGATATACATCGATGCATGCGCCACGGCGTGACCGGCGCGCAAAGCCGCGCATGCGGCCGCCAATCTGGTTTCTTTCGTCATCACTCAGACTATCTTCCAGAAGCAAGACTTCTCCTTCTGTCCAGCACTCAAAACTGGTCTTTTCGACCATTTGAACTCCTAAGGGTTCAAGGACGCGATGGAACTCCTGTATGCCAATCCCTGCGATGATCTGGATGCAGATGTCCTAATCAGGCTTCGGCTTTAGGCGCGGTTCAGGCAGCTGGTTCCTGCGCTTCACAAGCCAAAGCTCTTGTGAATTAAACTGCGTGGGTTTGAAGACAGCACTTTAAAAAAGAATGAAATAGTCGTGGAGGGGGCTGCGGAGTGCCAGGCGACCCCTCAGCAGGAAAGCAGCTTGTTTGTTGGGCTTCAACCTCACAACAGCACACCCTTCTCTTGCTGAGCTAAATTCTGGAGGAAGTCTTAATGGACTCCTCCGCACCGCCATCTGCTGTCACTTCGCAAAGTCCCTTACATGCCGCAGCCAACAGATTTAAAGATCTGATCGGGGGCATATTCAAGGAGGTGTTCACTCTTTCTCTTTGCCTTGATTTTCTCTGCCCAAACTTCGACGTGCCAAATTGTCGCACATGTAGCATCCACACTCTCTTTTCTCCAGAAGTGTGGTTATCTTCCTGGGATAGGCATAAGCGTCTGTCCCGTTTGGTCTATTGTTGTATGACTGTATGCTTCTTTCTCATGCAGAGGAAACCTTGGGGAGAACTCGCCGATCGGACTTCCTTTTCCAGACCTGCCAGCTTAGCAGAGGTACACTGCTGCTCCATCTATCGTTTTGTTCCATAAGGTCAACCAAGCCACACTCTTGTTTAGCTGAAAGCTGCACAATCTTCCAGCGGCCGGCACCAAGACTGCAGGGCTCTCATGTCATTGAATTCTTCAAGTTACCTGGATCAGATGCTTGCAGAGAAACGCGCGCTGTCTTGTACTTGATGTTTTATTTTTTTTGGCAGGCAACTGGGCGTCTTCGCAAGAATGCACACTACTTCAAGGTCAATTACCTCATTGTCATGCTGTCTGTCACCTTCATAACGCTGGTGCTCAATCCCACGTCCCTCATAGCCCTGGCCTTCCTGGCCATGGCCTGGGTGTACCTCTTTGTGGTCCGGCAAGCACCCATCGTCATTGGGGGCCGCACTTTCAGGTCAGCTCAGCACCCCTCTGGCACATCTAAATGGACTCTTCGAGTTTTTTCGCCTTGGCCTGTCATGTGGCAACTACAGATGTATTATATTAAATCTGCTGTTTCATCCTGCTGTGAAAAGCTTGCGCTGAGTTGGCGTTGTGCCTGTGCGCAGCGAACGGGAAAAGTTCATCGGCATTTCCATCATCACCCTCATTGTCATCTTCTTCCTGACAAGGTGCGCTCAACTTTCCCAGCGCCAAATGGGAGCTCACTTGTGTTTTAGTACATTCGGCAGAGAGGTCAGAGACAAATACTGTGCACAAGGCGCTGAGAGGCTTGTGGGGGTTGCAGTGTGGGCACGGTGTTATTCACAGCGCTGGGGATCAGCGTGGCAGCGATAGCGCTGCATGGCTCCTTCCGCGTGCCAGACGACCTGTTCACAGACGAGATCGAGGTGGGGCTCTTGCCTGCTTGACCTGCCCTAGCAGTCCTCCTCAGAGAGCGCAGCGCATCCCACTTCTTGGCTCCTTGAGGGAGGCCTGGTAAATTAGGAGAGAACGCATACATGATAGTCAGTGCAAACACTAGAAGTAGGGAGGAAGGGCAGGGAGGAAGGGCTGCCTTGCTGGGTAAGCAGGAGTGCATCAACAAGGCAGACATTCTCCGGCCCAGGAGCACTAGTTGATTTGTGAGGGACACACATGCGGGCACAAGTCTCAGGGAGGCTTGTGTGTAGGGCACTTCTCCCGACCTGTTGTCGTTCCTGACCGCGCCAGCCGCCGCTCTGTCCATGGCGGCTGCGAGTGTCGCGGGCGAAGCCAAGCTGGCCCCCAGCGCCGCACCAACCCCTGTCGCTGCAGCAGTCTGAGTGATGCGCGTGAGTCCCACCGGAGGGCTCGAATTCATGCTGATGAGGAATATGATTGCCAAAAAGAAAATCGTTCGTTCGGCAGGAACCTTTCATGCCCGGCTCAACCCAACGGGCTCCAAATAAGAGACTGTTGCAGCAAACGAGAGACTGTTGCAGCAAAATCAGAGGGAGGGAGTGCGTATGAATGCTGTGGGCGCATGCGCAATTTCGCATGGCCTGGATATGGTAATGGTAAGGGGCGTGAATGGCCCTCTGCAAGGTTTTCCTGGAGAAGCTTTTTAGCTAGCAAGGAGTGTGAGAGGAGAGGGGCACGGTGGTGTGAGTTTGCAGGCCAGCTTCTCAGAGTGGTGTGCTTTGCTTGTGCAGGGGCAGACGGGGTTCCTGGGCATCTTTGGGGGCTCGCAAGCTGTCAACCCCTTGAACGTGGTCTGAACACCCCCTGCAGATGGCGAGAGAGCAAGTTTGGCGTTTGGCGCTTTAGATTGCAGGGACATCTGATCTGACCCCCAGAAGTCTATCTTGTATTGCAAGAGACCTGCGTACGGTGATGGGAAGTAAGCAGCTTTGGTGCAACAACAGGTGCTGTGCACCCTGCTGTAATGGTCAATCATACTCTCAGAAGTCGGTTGGGGTTGCCAGCCAGCAAGTGCAAGACCCAGTCGATGGTATAATTAATTGTACAAAAACTGCGAAAGAGGTAAATATTCAGACAATTGTGGTTTTTTCCGTGCGCTGGTGCCACCAGCGCACAGTGTGACTGAGATGTGTCTGTCCTCGTGGACTGCGAGCAGAAAGCTTGACCAACTCATGTTATTGTGACAACGTAACTTACTTGAAGCCTGAGTCTGAGACAGTGTAAGACACCTCGACCCCACTTGGATGTGTGACACCATCTATGCACCTGACTGATTGGGTACCATCGGCGCTACAGTCGCCTATCTCGTTGAAGTTGCACTGCATGACAGAGCATGGACCAGCAGGGCTTCTGGCGGCTTTGAGAAGGCTCTAGACATTCTGAGGGGGTAGCGCATTTTGCATGCAAATGATTTGAATGCTGACCCCCACGCCACCACAGATATTCCATTCCAAGGAGTGGTGATCAGTGCGCCACACCGCCCACGTCCTAAAAAGTATCTCTTTCTTGCGCGTTCGAACAAGGAAGCGCAGCATCCGCCGAAATAGTCGACGACACGACTGTCAATTAGGCAAATTTGCCAAACCCGCCGCAATTGGAAATCTCTCTAGCAGTATGCAATAACACCCACAACGTCGGAATTGAGACGTGAGATTGGGTACTACTTTTGTAAGCAGATGGAGGAGTCGACACAGATGCAACCATTTGTGCTTAGTTTCCGTTCCAAAGGTACGTGGCTGATGCGTAGTCCTCCTCCTTCAGTGAAGACAAAGTCTCTGCCTGCGACACCGCTGGACGCGAAAGCAAAGGTTGCAGGTTCTGGATTGCGACGCTTCATTGTGGAGCTCAATGCAGAAATAAATTTTGTCGTTCTAAGGCTAAATTGGTGTCAAAGGAGTTGCATACGGTATTAGGTGACGGTTTGCAGAGAGTTTAGACCGATTGGGCAATCGACTCTCTCCGTGATCTGACTGTGCACAGAGCAAATGCTGAGTCTTGTGGCCGTGTATGCTGCGCATGTCAAGACACACTGATCAGACACCCATCTGCTAATTGTTGAGGGCACCTTGCCCTGCTGACGATGACGCGAACACCACATGTTTGCAGGGCTGGAGGCACAGTATGTCAGAGAAGCTTCAAGGGACAGATGGCCCGTGCTAGTAGCGATCTTCTGTTTCGATTTGCTGACGTACACCATCCGGCTAGGAGCGCGGATGGTGACAGCGGGCCCTGGGGCGCTGCCTGCTGCACTGGCTGCTATGATGCCGCAGCTGCTTGGTATGATGGTGCTCTACTCTGCGATCAGCTGGATCAACTGGCGCAGTCGCAGGACCAGTGGCAGGCCCTGGGCTGCTTTCCAGGTATTTGCATCTCCTCACCGTGCATTTTCACAGGGTCACCTGCGTTCATAAGGCCCAGTGTATTTCTTGCGGTGGGCACGATTGAATAGTCTAGATCTGTCGAGTCAAGGTGTGGGACATGTGGCAGCTCTTAACTGCAGCCTGTCTGCACATGCATGTTGCGCCTCTGGCAGGAAATGCATGTACTAATAAGGATGATGATCGTTGTGCTGGGGAGCCTGCCAGACGTTGTCATCGGCGCTGCACCAGCGTGTGCAGATTGCATGTCCTGTGATTCGCAGGAGGAGGTCATGCTCTCCCTGGCAGTGGCCCTGGCCATCAGCTCGATGCTGGTCAATCTGGGGCAGGAGTCAGCCAAGGACTACACCTTCGCATGCTTCTTTCTCATCTGCACCACGCTCCTGCTGCGGCTGCGCTGGCTCCTCGGCACTGCCGTCCTGTCCCTGCCGCTGCTGCTGCTGTATGGGGCGCGGCTGGGCGACGCCGCATGGCCGAATGTCCTGCCGGCTGACGCGGACGTGCACCTCATTGTGGCCTGGGCCACTGGCGCGCTCCTGTCGTACACCAATGAAGTGCAGAAGAGGTGACTACTCTCCCCACCTCAATTGGCTTTGAGCAGTGCTCTTCTCTCCTGTCATACACCCATGAAGTGCAGAAGTGGTGAATTCTCTCCCCACTTCAACTGGCTTTTACTACACCGAGAGGTAATGCTGTTCTCTCAGCGAGGCGTCCGCTTTAGAAACTATAGCATGTGTTGAGCTATTGGGGGTGCCCCAAAGACCACAGGGCGTCAACTATGAGAGGCTGGTGGTGGTGCAGGCAAATGTTCATCGCTGCCAAGGGGACACAGTCAGGCGCAAAGGAAGCGTCCCAACAGCAGGGGTCAGGCATTGCGCCTGCATGCCAGCGGCGAGGACTTATTACTTTTACGACTTGATCTGGAGCGCTAAAGTAGCAACCCAACATTTGTCAATTGCGGCACCTGACAGCCAAGGTGTGCATCAGAGCTAGATGATTGATCGCTATTAGCACATTGAGACACTCATAGTGATATTCCGTCTTGTACAAAATTGCGGTGGGCCAGAAATGTTTTCAAGGAGGATGGAGTCCACGTTTGCACTTAATTTCAGTTGATCTGGAGATTTGATGGTTCGTGCTTCATATCTCATGCAGAGTTGGCAAGGTTAGGAGAGTCAAAGGCACAGGAAAGATGATTGAGCGTTAAATTATTATGCGGGAATTGTCTGACTGCTGATTGTTGTCACACACGCCTGGATCGCCCTGTTCCGGAAGCCTAGAACTGGAAGTTGATCTAGAGAATAGAATAGAGAATAAAAAGAATAGAGAGAAAAAAGAAGCTGTATTATTTGGAATGTAAGTTTGCTGTTACTGGATTAAAAATACATTGCGGGCAATCCAGGAATTGCAAGAAAGCTGTAAATGTCCGTTCCGGTATCTTGGCACTCAGGTGTGTGGAGGCTCCACCACGATCGACAGATATAACAGATATGCTGCCGTGTTGTTGTCGCATGTCTACGGCATAGAAATCATGCATTCACACCAAAATCAGAAGGAAAAGTCCCTTCAGATTTCGTAAACAAAGGCATTCGCCAACGTAGGGCCAGAAAAGTCCCACCTCAGCTTCGCCTGGCGTATCCGAACGCTGGGGTCAGTCGTCAGCCCCTACCACCTCTTCAGGTTGGAACTTTTCAAGGGATCATCGTCCTGACACCACCTAAAGCGGATGCACGGCGCAGACGTGCATCACGCGAGCTGCTGGTGCAGCAATGCGATCGGCAAGGTTTGAGTTCTAGCTCGGGCAGACAGCAGGCCACCGAGCCAATAAGCTAATAGATGGCTAGGAGCAGCATGGACGCTGCCGAGCCGCAGAAAAGGTTGGGATCGACGGAAATGGAGGAATCTGCGCGCTTGTCCGCGGATGCCGCAGCGTTTCTGCTGGAGAACCAGAAGGGCCTGAGGATGCACAGGATAATGCTCACCTTCAAGAGCAGTGGTGGGGCGCTACAAGAGCACTCATGTGTATAATTCAATATAAATAAATCAGATTTTTTCCAAAAAACAATGCGTAAATTATTCACTCTTCGGGTCTGACAGAGTAGTACACAACCTCGAGCCTGCAAGTGGGAGACATAATAACGGTTAGAATAATGCATTCATATCGTATCTGGAGGAGCCAAGGTTCACGATGCCCTCTTTTACCTGCTTTGTAATCTGTACATTACAAGGCCTGTTGCACACAGCCTCTTGTGGCTTTTGAGCAGAAGTGCGCCACCTCTGGTACCCCTCTTAGTGATATTGCATGGCGCCTTTACACGGCACCAGGAATAATAACATTCGCCTTAATGCCCGGCTGAAGCAGTTCCTTGGCATGTGCAGGCCTTGAGGCGCAGTTCATGCAGGCAGCTGCCAAGGAGAGGTGGCCGGTGCTGATGGCCATCTTCTGCTTTGATCTGGTCACCTACACAATCCGCGTGGGCGCCAAGGCGGTGGCCGAGGGGCCTGAAGCGGTGCTGCCGGCGCTTTTCGCGCTGTCGCCGCAGCTGTTGAACATGGCAGTGTTGTACATTGCAATCCACTGGATCAATTGGCGCAGCCGGCTGGCCAAGGGCAAGATCTGGGCCGCCTGCCAGGTACAGCTGCTGCTCCGCTGCACTCTGCAATCCCTGGTGCTCAGAGCGAGCATGCATGCATACTCACCCCTGTCTTCGTGGACATCCCTCTCTGCATGCATGTAGTCCCATGTCCCCTGCATGCAGCCTGCGCTTTCAGGGACCAGGTCCCGAAGTGTTGTTGTTTGGGCCTGAGACCTCAATCATGACGGCATTCTGCCGGCCGGGCACTAGGGTCTCAGAGAGTTCCGTTCTTACCTGGGCTTCTTGGTCTGTCTTGATGGCATCTTGCTACCCAGGGATTGGGGTCCCAGAGAGCGTTTGTCCGGGCTTGGCAGTCTGTCAGAAAGGCATGTTAATTCTAAATCTATGTATGGGAGGTTAGATCTGACCAAGAAATAACTCATGCAGGAGGAGCTGCTGCTGTCGCTGGTGGTGGCGATGGCGATATCCTGGCTGCTGCTGAGCCTGCGCACGGAGAGCGCGCAGGACTACATCTTTGCCTGCTTCTTCCTCATCTGCACCTCCTCGCTGCTGAAGATCCGGTGGCTGCTGGGCACGCTGGCACTGACACCGCCGCTGCTGCTGGTGGCCAGCGCGCAGCTGTGGAACCCGGCCATGACCGCGGTGCTGCCGCGCGACGCCGAGGTCCATATCACCGTCGCATGGGCCACCGGCGGCCTCATGTCCTTCGTCGCAGACTCCTACCGCAGGTGCCGCCCTCTCACCTCTGGGAAAGATGTCTGCTACATCAGTGATGCACATATTTTGTTGATGCAGTATCTTTCACACCGCAAGCACCACTTTCTCCCGTGTTGGTGCTCGCACTGCCTGAATGTCTTGCGCTAATGCAAACAATTTCCCTGGCCCTTTATTATATACTCCTACTCTCCACTGCATGCTCCTGGTTGCTTTGAAAGGGCTTGACGCTGATCCTCCCCATCACGGCTGTAGTGGCTTAGGCCAGCATGCACAGAGCTCCTCCTGCAGGCTGGACTAATCTGCCAAAGCCGTGACTGTGAAGGCCAGTGTCAGAGCCCTTTTGCATGCCCTTTTTGTTGGTTCTGCCATTGGTCATTGTCCTGTCGGGCAGCTCTTCTTGCAAGCTGCCAGTGTCACAGCACTAGCTTTGACCAGGTCGCTCAGGCGCAAGCAGCTGTTGATACCAGCCGAAAACCGCATAAATGGGTTTGTGAAGGGGCCACGTCCATGCAGAAGACAGCAACTTGATGGTGTCTGACAGAGCGCTGCGTTTGAATCTGCAGGCAGATGTTTGCGAATGCGGAGCTGGCGAGGGCAGCGGCGGAGAAGGAGATAGAGGAGGCTCGCGCGCGGACGGCCGCACAGCGCGCTCTGGCAGAGGCGCAGGCGCAGGCGGCGCACCGCACGCTTGTGGTGGCACGGGAGAAGGCTGGCAACGAGGCCAAGTCGCTCTTCATGAGCCTCATGATGCACGAGGTGCGCCTTTATCAGCTGAAATCGCTATTTCACCAGGGCCCGAAGACTATGATGCCATTTGGTGCTGGGATCTTGGGCAAGCGTGGCTGGCTCATGGAAGAAATCCATGTGTGTCTTGGGAATGTTCTTCGGCTGTGATCACTGCTTGAAGAATGTACCTACCACAATTGTAACAGGCAGCAGGCAGACATGCATGGAAAGGTATGCACCATGATATGTGCATGCGTTGAGGTGCTGCAGGCCAAATCCCGGGGTCCATGGGGTCTCTGTGAGCCTTGCCTGAGATATGGAGGTGGCTGTGCTGCAGGTGCGCACGCCGCTTAACGGGTGCCTGGCGAGTGCGGAGATGCTGCTGGAGACGGACCTGGGCCCCGAGCAGCGCGAGCTGGCCAAGACCATCCGCGTCTCCGGCTCCATCCTGCTCTCCACCGTCTCCAACTTCCTCGACTTCTTCAAGATCGAGGCCGGCAAGCAGCTCGACGTTGTGCGCACCGAGATGGATGTGCAGGTGCCCCTTTTGGCCCTCTCAAGCCCCCTGCAAACTGCTAGCAGTGCCTTTCCGTTGCCTGGTGACGCTGTCCGTAGTACATGCACCATTGGCGCGCCACTGGCACCTGCTGGGCGACCAATTCTTATTTGTGCTTGGCTCAACCGCCCCGCAGGTGTTTGTGCAGTGTCAATGGTTTAGAAGCTTCGGATGGTGTCACCAGGTCGCATTAACTGTGCGATTTACCGAGAGTCAGGAGCAAGGGTGGGGCTGACAATTGAGCATGGTATAATCTTCGCAGGAGGTGGTGGACGACGTGCATTGCATCATAGAGGCGATGATTGGGCGCAGCTCGGACGTGCGGCTGCGGCGGCCGCTGCTGCATGGAGTCCCCCACGTTGTGCTGGGGGACCCCGGCCGCGTGCGCGGCGTGCTGCTGAACCTGTACACCAATGCAGCCAAGTTCACCAAGAAGGGCGCCATCTCCCTTAAGGTGCACCTTCCCAAGTTCTAATGGCGCCTCCCTGTTGATGAGTGCTGCAGACAAGTAAATCATCACTTTGTCTCGTTGGTGATACTCACAGCGTCGTGTGGAGTCAGCTTCGTCCTCCCCATCTGCAATTCCCTTTCACGGAGTGGCCAAATGTTCATCAAGCATGCATGAAGGCGACATGTGCAACTCCCAACACCCTCCATGGGGTGTCTTTGCTGCAGCCAAGAGCTGCTCATGAGTCCCTGGGCATCTCAAATATGATTCTGTCGCTGAGCATGGCAGCACATTGCGAGCTGCTGGGCAGCTGTTGTGCCGTCTCTTACACTCCACAATCACCTCCATGCCGGACTTGTCCTCTGCTGGAGCTGGAGTGATGTTTTGAATGACAGCATGCACATTTCATAGTGTTGCGGGATGAAGGAAGAGAGGTGGCGTGCTGGTGCAGGTGTTTGTGGCTGGTGCGGAGTACAAGGGGCCCAACAGCAGAGAAAGCCGGCGAAGGAAGCAGGCCTCACAGAAGCCCGCTGTGTCACCCTCCCCGTTCTCAACACCCTTCAGCGCCGACGCTCAGCGCAGCTTTGACTACGGCTGCTCGTCCCCAGAAGAGGGCACCAGCCCAAACGTGGGTTGTCTGTGCACCCTGCAGCGCCATGCACTTGTTCAGCTCATCAATAAGCAAAAGTGTGTATTGTCCTTTTGTCCGACCTAGGCCTGTCTTCTGCACACCCCTGCCCTGTTTACTAGAACAGGGGGCCCTTCAAACAGGTCATCTGGACTTTTGGAAGGCCAGAGGAGCCCATGTTAGAACAGCGCCCCTGCCTTAAGCTTTACACTTTGCATGCTGCGGTGCCACAACAGGTGTCTGAGATAACTATGCCGCACAGGTGCAGCAGACTCCTGTAGAGATGAATGTGAATGGGAGTGCTCCGGCTGCTGGCGGCCCTGCCATGCTGGATGCGATGCAGTCCGCCCTGTACTGGCCCTCACACAGCACCTCCCAGCCTGACCCTGAATCCAGGTGAGGGCCCTGCATGGGATGGCTTCCACCTCGGTCTTAAAGCAATATTTGATGAACTCTTGAAGTGCCAGCTTGACCAGCTAGACTCATGGAGGCACCTGCTTGGAAATGCAGGGATGCAATGGCAGGCCTGGCTTGGGCATGGGGCACGTTGTACTTGAGTACCTGAGTACCTTGTGGCATGTACCTATCTTGAACGGTCATGTCTTGTCTGAAGCTCATGATTGTGTGACTGTGACAGGCTGGAGGGGCCCTTCACCTGTAATCTACCCTCAGTGAATGAGGTGGACGCCATGTCTGCATCCACTTCTGCCAACCTGGGCGAAGGTACGCATAACCCACCAATGGAGCAGACATCTGTGCATCCCTTGCCTGACAGAGGCTCGCAGCACCTCCACTGTATTTTGTGCCGGCCTCTCGTTCTCCTCTACTTGGATGCGTCAGCTGCCGACAGATACATGCACGCCTTGCTGCAACACGCCGGCACCTGAGCCCGGAGTAGAGCCGTAGAGTTGCATTGCATTGAATGTGTTTGGTGCACGGGTGCAGTTGGTTCCCAGCATGTGCTCAATGGCACCAGGCGGACAAGCCCAGACAGGCCTGGGAGCAGCAGGCTCCCCACCGAGCAGGACAGGAAGAGTGGAGATGGATTGGGTCAGCACAGCATGGGCAGGTGACTCTCTTTGTCCAGCTCTATGTTCTTGGCAGCTTCTGCAAGGACTGGTCATGGGCATCTTTTAAGCTTGGGGCGTGGTTATGCATGACATGCTCGATGAGCGGTGTGCCAACGTGCAGGTTCAGTTGGGATTCGGCAGAGGACAAGCGCGGTCACAATCAGAGGGGGGCTGCAATTGCATCGCAGCAGGATGCAGCAGCGCAAGTCAGCGCGGAGCCAAGGGTCCCAGATGAGGTGAAGTTGAAGCCAGACCAGCAGCCGTCCGTGAGTGGGGCTCAGGTGCATTGCCGATTCATTACAGCGTTTCACCCCATCTCTGATTTAAGGGGTGTTTACATGACCCAAAGTATCAATGCATGGCGATGTTTGCACTGAATATGCATGGTCTGGTGCAGGGTGATAGCAGTGTGAGTGAAGCGTCGCCAATCCGGGACCCTGGTGCCGGCTTGGAGACAGTGCAGTCGGATGAAAATGGCTGGCATAGTGTGCTGTCCAGCAGGTGCGCTGCACCCCTGCAAATAACCTTGAATGAGTTGCTGATTTCTATAGGAACGTTCCCAGCAAAATTGTCATGTACTTCAGTAAAAAGGAGAAGTTTGATCCGCACGCAGTAATGTTAATTTGGCCGAATCCTTTGCATTGCTGCCGCTCATACTGGCAAGCAGATGCTGCACAGCTACAAAAAGTTGAGCTCCTCTTCTGTGGTGCACTGAGATTCAAACAGAGGGTTACGATATTCCTTGTCGGTGCAGGCGGGACGCACCGGCCAGTACGTCAGGGAGAGATGGCGATTCTGGCTCGGCAGAGAGGTGCCTGGTGTTTGAGGTTTCGGACACCGGCTGCGGCGTTGCCAAGGAGGGACTGTGCAGCTTATTCAAGGAGTATGTGCAGGCAAGTTTGCGGGCAAGAACACTATTGTTGCACTTCGTATCATCGGGGTACTTCTTTGTCATGTGCCGGGATGGACCTTCAGTCCATGCTGGTTTTGTGCATGTGGCATGTAATTTGCCAACCTGCAATACGAACCCACAGCAAGAAGTGTGCGCTTTTGCTTGAGGATTGCCAGTCTGATTCCAAGTGAGTTGGGACATTACTGGAGTCAGGCTAGGAGTCTCTCAGCAAAAGTGCCCTCTTCTTCTGCTTTTAGCCGGGCGGAACAGCAAAGTGACATGCATCTGGGTGTGCTGCAGGGGACGGAGGATGAGATGCGGCGGCCGCGGCATGCGGGGGGCACGGGCCTTGGCCTGAGCATCTGCAGCAAGCAGGTGGCGGTTCTGGGCGGCCGCATCGGCGCGGCATCCAAGCCGGCCGTCGGGTCAACCTTCTGGTTCACCATCCCACTCATCACCCCCGACATGTCCCCCTCCAAGTGCGCCGCTGCCCCATGCAAATCGTGCAATTATCAGATGCCATGTAGTTATCTTGAGAGTGAAATTGCATGGTTCTGACTCGCTGCTACCACAGTGGCTCAGGAACCCTGGGGGTTGTCATTGCTGTTGCAGCAGATAGAGGCTACTTCTTCCAGGATGGGCTCTTCGCTGTCTGTCATGTCTAGCTGTACCTTTTTGGCCTTTGTGCTGTTGATTGTGTGGGGCTGTGATGATGGGAAAGCCATTTCCCACAATGAACAACTCAACTTCATCGTTGTTAGAGCAACATTGTCAGAGATGTAAGGGAATGGAGAAAAGCTGAGAGAGGGCGTGTTTGTTACGTGTGTTGCAGTGCGCTGCTGCACGTGCGGCGGACGGCGTCGTGGAGCAGCCGGGACGCATTCACGGACGGGCACCTGGCGGAGGAGCGCGAGTCGCTGCGGCCGGGCGCGCGCACGCGGGCCGCCACCAGCCGCGCCCACGCCTTCCGCAAATTCCACGCCTCCGCCCAGCGCTCCTCCTCCGACTCCCAGAAGGCCGTCGAGGTGCTGCACCCCCCCCCTCCGCCTCTGGCAAACATCTGCTCCACCCATCGTCTACCTTTTCGCTTGACCGTGGGAGGGCCAAGGCCAAGCCGTCAGCACCAGGCCACAGGGGCAGGCTGGATCCTGGATCTTCGAGGTGGGAGCAAAGAGGCAGGTTCTGAGGAGGCCCAGAGCCCGCATATGCGTTCCCTGCACAAGACATCTGAGTATTCACTCCTTTTCGTTGTATCGGGTCATGGCTGAGGGGAGCGAAAGCGCAGGCTGTTGGGCAGCTCGGGGAGGTGCTGGTGGGCAGCCCTGGCGAGGGCGGCATGTCGGCGGCGCGCTGGATGATGGCGGCCGAGGAGGCGCAGCGGCGTAGGTCGGAGAGCAGTGCAGCCGTCAACGACGCCGTCACCCTCGCGCGCAACAGCCGCCACCTCTCCCTCCGCCTGCCCTTCACCTCGCCCCTCTCCCAGAACTGCCTGCACATTGCTGGTGCTTCCATACACCAGCTCTCATGCTCTTATTCTCTAGTGGTGGACATGTGAACATGCAGCTTTTCTGCATACTGGTTTTGAAAATCGTCAGTTTTGGGAATTCCTTTTTGCTCTGCGAGAGTCATGGGCAAGGCCGCTTCTGCTGCCATTTTTGTAGCAGCAGGCCTGTTTGCTTTGCTAGCATTGCCTGCAGCTGTAAGTCCTGTGCACGCCTGCTTGCTGGGTGGAAACATTGAAGGATTGTGCTGATAAAACTCCTGGTAAGAACCTGTCAATGGAAAGGGTCCAATCCTGACGTTTGAGCAGCCGCAGGGTCGCCGGCGGCGCAGATGGCGGAGGCGCGTGCTCTGCTGCACTTCAGCAGCCTGCACGGCCAGTCCGACAATGCGACCGCGGCCTTTTCCGCGGACGTGCGAGCCACCCTGCGCAGCAGCCTCGACCGCTCCAAGAGCGCAGCTTCCAACGCCGGCGATGCCATTGCCTCGCAGCGGCCCTCTGCTTCCCTCGAGCGCTCTCCCGGCTCGCTCCCACCGGTGCGGCTCCCTTTTAGCCCGAATTGCCAACTATGGAATTATGTATATGCGGCCCCCTTTCAGCCCAATCACCAAGTATGGAACCATGTATATGCGCCCCCTTTCAGCCCAATCACCAAGTATGGAACCATGTATATGCGGCCCCCTTTCAGCCCGAATCACCAATTATGGAATCATGTACAACAACTGGGATTCCTACTGCAAGCGGTAAAAGATATGTTGCCTGTGGTCTGGTTGTGCCAATGTGTAAATGTGACACCTTCTCTATAACATTACTGAGTGATCTGCTTGTAGGGCAAATTATCAGTGTGCTATGTTGAGCTTTATATATGTCTGCAACTCTGACAAGTGGGTCTGTGGCTTGCAGGTACAATCAGAGGTGAACCAGCCACCCCAGGCTGGGCCGCAGCCGGGGCTGCAGGATTTGCAGGGCCTCTTGCCGAGCCCCTCGTCACCCCACGCCAGCAGCATCAGAGAAGAGTATTTGGTGGGTTCTTCTGCGGTGTGCTATACACAATTGTGCTTGTAGGCTGGGGGCCCTGGGCAGTGATGAGAAAACATTGTTCTATCTCTTAGGTTTCCCTCTGAAGAACTACCAATTCGACGCTTTCTGAGCCCTGCCCCTCTGCCTTGTAGACTTCCTTGCTCTGATAGCTGCGCCAGCGTTCAACAGTGCATTTGTGCTTCCTTGAGAAATTGCATTAACCCCAATTTCTCGCAGGGAGTATTCAAATTCCCCCTTGCTAATTACTGAGGTTTGTGCGTGCGCTGCAGGCTGCGTCTCAGCCAGTATCAATCAGCCTGACACAGCAGCAGCAGAACCAGCAGCAGCCGCAGCCGGATGCATATAGCATGCAGCGCGCCGCGGCAACATCGATGCCCTCCCAGGACATCATGGATCACAACCACAGCAGGGGCCACAGCGCCTTCAGCAGTGCGGCCAAGCGCAACTTGTATGGCGGCGGCGGCGGCGCGGGCGCGTCGGACGGCTTTGCCGGCCGCCGCAAGGCGCCCATGCGGCCCAGCATGGAGCTGCGCTGCAAGCAGCTCGATTTCTCCCTCCTGCAGGTGCATGCCTTAACACCTAGCTGGCCACTGCCTCTCCCCTTCCAGGTGCATGGTGGGCCGAGCGCTTGGCGCTTCTGCCCGTCGGGGGGCTGCCCAGGCCGACTCTTGGGCTAGGGATGAGCGAAGCCGACGTGGGTGCCTGCACGGCAAAGCCAAGAGCGAGTTCTCATAGCTGCGGAGACTTCCTTAAAATTTTAGGCACCTGAATTTGCTCGCTTGTTGCTTTGCTAATAATGCATTGCAGCTCAACATACCTGCTTCAGTCTCTGGCCTGTGGCTTTATCTGGGGTGTTGGGAGTCAGCGTTGCAAAAAATCCCCTCTTCTTGTGTTCTGCTTGACGCTGTGATTTCTTTGCATGTCCAAGGCCTTCCAATGGAAATTTGTTGGTGATGAAAAGGGAGTATCTCAAAAGTAAAATATATGGATATATTATCATTGCCTTGAGAAGTGCTTGGTTTGGTGTGCGCAGGGGCGGCGGGTGCTTCTGGCAGAGGACAATTTGATAAACCAGACGGTGGCGAAGAAGATGCTGACGGTGCTGGGCCTGGTCTGCGAGGTGGCCTGCAACGGGCAGGAGGGCGTCGACGCCGTCAAGCGCGGCGCGGCCGACGGCCGGCCCTTCGACTGCGTGCTCATGGACATGGCCATGCCCATCATGGGGGGCGTCGAGGCCGCCCGGGTGAGCAATTTCCCTTCTCGCAGTGATATTGTCACTCTGCGTTTCCTGCGCTTGCCTTGGAAGTGCCTGACAAGGTAATTGTTGGGCACATTTTTGCTGGGTTCAAGGGCGACCAGATGTCCCTGTGCTCCAGTGGAATTGTCTCCTCAGTTCACATTGGAAGGCGCCATTCCCTTGAGCGTACAAGGCTGCCTATGTTCAGCACCTGTGCATCAGCACCTGTGCATCGGCTCTTTTCAAGAATATGATCAGCGCATGCGATCAGAGTATAAGACAGGTGCTTGCGCGACGGGCCGTAATCAATCAGATGTATTTTCCTGCGGCTCAGGTGCTGCGGCGGCTGGGGTACACGCTGCCGATCGTGGCGATGACGGCCAACGCGAGCGATCGCGACCGCGATGAGTGCCTGAATGCCGGCATGGACGGCTTCCTATCCAAGCCCGTGCTCAAGAATCGGCTCGCCGAGGCCATCGTGCAGGTCATCTCCGGCCGCGCGCGCTACAAGGACGCCAGCGTCGCGCTCGCCCCCCTCAAGGCCCTCTGAGAGGCCTGAGGCCATTCTCAAGGGCCTCATCCTGTGCTGGTGCCCCAGCCTGAGGTTTTGGTGGCGCAACGCGGGGGAGCGGTGGTGCTGCCTTTGTTGGCGTATGTGTGTTTGTGTGAATATTGAAGAACATAGCGCATGTGAGGAAGTCGTCGTGCCAACAATGCGGAAGGGCGTGGGGGAATGATGGGCGATCTTGCGCACGCTCTCTAGATGTTCCTGCACGGCCCTGGAATCTGAGGACTCGGTGTTGGGATGGGTCAGTAAGGGAGTGTTGGGGATTGAATGAGCGAGACAGTGAGGTGAGATGTGCCGGGATAGGCCTCGTGTAAAATGAGAAGTGGTACAAGGGACCAGCATCAGTGTCTTCTGCTATTTTCAGATCGGGCCACGCACTTGCTTTGGATTTTCCCAGCGGGTTTACTGTTACCTCAAGTTCTTGCCGCCATTGCAGCTGAACGGCAAAAACTCGTTTTGTGGAGAGCCTGTTCATGATCCCCCAGTACGAAAAATCTTGTTGGGGCAGCAATCAAGGTAGCCTACTGGTGAAGAATTGAAAACAGGCTGGTGCTGTTCAGCATGTTTGAAGTGCATGAGAACTCCCAGATTTTTATCCGCCCGTTCATGGTATACAGACATGTTTTACATTTGCTCGTTTCGCTGGCTGTGGAGTGTCTATCATATTAGTCATACGCGCGGAACAGATCAACACGCTGCACGTTGTGGGTCTAGATCTTGGAGGATCAGTTCATGCGCGCATTTGATGTCAGTGTGCAGTGGCAGCAGAAAAACGCAGCGCCCGACGTACCGTGCAGAGCACCTCCAGTAAGTATTGAATGAATTATGGCGCAAAACCTTTTTATGCCGCAACAGTATTGTAATAAAGTTGCCACTGAGGTCAGATAGGATCAGATGGTGCATCACCAAGGCAATATTATTGCACTTACTATGTAGCTCCGTGAGCAGATTGCACAATCAAAAAATCCTTAAGCACATCATGATCCACAATGATGTGATCACTGACACAACTTGCAACATGAAGCTGCCAAACTGGCAAGCAACACAATCGACAATGCAATAAGAATGAGGGTCCCCGCAGAGTCACCCTGAGCAATGCTGAACATCAAAGCCTGACGGCATGACAAACAGCCAATGGGATCAGGCACCAGACGTTGGGCACCCCTGTGCCAGGCATTTAAACAACATGAACCGGACTAATTGCTGTACCAACAAGTGGCCCCCGTAGCGGCCGCAAGGCCAATCGACCCTGATGGGTCTGTTGCTGATCACCCTTGATTACATTCATCGCCCCATCTCTCAGGGGTATTATTTTATATATTCCGTCAAGCCAAGTGATCACAAAGGCAAATGGACTTGAAGTCGATTGGCCAAAATCATCATTTCTTTATCATTGACTGGCAGCGATGCACTGTCCCTTTCAGGCTGCCAGGTCGGGCGTCTTTTGGTGCGCGACGTCCACGAGCTTGCCGATGACTTTGGCGGGGTTGCCGGCCACCAGCATGTCTTCCTCCACCGGCTTGAGCACCATCGACCCGGCTGCCACGCGCGCCCGTCTCCCCACCTGGATGTTCCCTGCATGCCAGAAGCCGCGCCCCAGTCAGCCACGTTCCCTCTCCCCCGGCGTGGTGCAGCCGCTGCTAGGGGCATTAAAGGTACACAATTCAATATGTCAAATGCCATCCATATCATGTACTGTATCTTGCTAACAGCCAGCTCCTCCCATATGGCTCTGGGCCTTTATGGTGTCTATTGGTCACCGCCAGTGCTCCGCAGCACAGTGCTCCGCCGAGATTGTACTGCACAGATACTGACCAGGACCCCAGGCAATAAGCGTCCCATGGGCCCCCCCACAAGGCTGTCTTGAGAACAAAGAAACAGTCTTGAGACCTGTGTGGAGAGGTTTATGTCATGGTGACAGCTTTTGCCAGGTGCAGGGCGCACCAAGGATGGTGGCCTTGACGCCGATCTGGACGTAGTCGCCAATCTTGGGATGTCGGTCCCCCCGGTTGTTGCCGGTGCCCCCCAGCGTCACATGCTGCATGATTGTCACATGGTCCCCCACCACCGCCTCCTCTCCCACTACAACACCTGCACCCCAACAGCAACCACATCCCTCACAATGACCAAGTATACCTTGCGCCAGCATCCAAGAGCAGCAAGAGCTGTTGCATGACCAAAGAGGTTCACATCAATGCGCCATTATTACAGGGCAGCAAGAGCTGATCCAATCCATGGCTCAAGAGTTTCAATTCAAATCAGGCATGCGAGTGCAAGGGATTGCAAGCTCACCGATGGGGTGCGCCAGGAACACTCCTCTGCCGAAGCGCGCCGCCGGGTGCAGGTCAGCTCCCAGCGCTCTGCTCGTCAGTGACTGGACCCAGCAAGCACACAGCAGTCAGGCACACCGCTGCAGCACCCCTACTTTGCTGAAACCCTCTCCATGCATAGCCATCATTCCAAATAACACAAATGCTAGGTATGACGCATCTGCAAATGGACAGGAAGACAGGAGAGTGTGGCTGCAGCGGCGACTGACCGAGATGCGCAGGGCGGAGGTTTTCTGGCCGGCCTGCCAGGCGGCGTGCGCGACGCGCTGCAGCTGCAGGCTGTGGAAGCCGCCGTGGTACAGCAGCGCACCCGCCAGCGATGTGCACGCCTCATCCTGCACCCAGAAATCCTTTTTCAAGCATGCCCTGTTCTCTACGTAATTGGAGGGAACAGAGCTGCAGCCATGCCCTTGCTTGCCCCCAGTGGTAAACCCAGGCTCTGCAGAAAACAATTCCTGGCCTGATCCCATGGACAACCAGTGGGAAGAAGCTGCACAACACGTGGAGGAGAGCCACAAAGATCGCCCAGCTTGGTCAAGAAGAAATATCTGGCGCCCAATTCCCCGATACGTGCACTCGCCCCCTCACAACTCTCCCGCCAGCAACAGTCACCCAGGGCATGCAAATGCACGAGTACGGCCGTGAGCACTCCAGAGGCGGTCAGGAAGGGGTAGCATCACAGAAGGGGCCTCAACGGTGACGTGACAATTATTGCTTTAGAGCCCCTAATCAGAGGGTGTTGAAAGGAGGGGAAATGGCCAGCGCACCCGGGTGCGCACGGCGAGGAGGTCGGCGAGGGTGGATGCGCGCGTGCTGGAGAGGGCGTCGCGGAACATGGCGTACATGGTCGTCATCTCGTCCTCCTCGTTCGCGTCCGCCAGCCGGTGCGCCAGCACAAATGCCACCGCGTCGCTGAAGCTCCGCTGGCTGCACACCGCCGCGTTTATAAACGACGACAGCATCGGCTCCGCGCGTGCACTCTCCGCCGCCTCCCGTCTGCGCACATGGAAGGATGTGTCAGGCAGCGGCGTGCCCTCAAGCCTGTCTTACAGGGTTAGTCACTGGAGTGGCCAATGCACGGGAAGTACACTGTGGGAATGCCGTCCCGCTTGCGCCATGGGGCGGGCAAAGCCTCAGAGCGCATGGACAAATGGCATGCATGCATGCCGCCTGGCAGTGAGCACCTGCCTCCTGTACTGGGCCGCCTTCTTGTGTTTGGAGACAGCACAAGTAGCCCGCCTCGCAGCGCCGGCCTCGGATGGTGCGTTCTGTAAGTGCTGTATAGAAGCTGCCCTTTTCCAAAGGCTCAAAGAGCATGGTCTTGCACTAGAGACATTGGAGAGAGCATTGTGGGGGTGCCACGAGGGTAATCAGGACGGGATAGCTTGCCTGAGGCGCTCCCAGACTTCGGATTCGTCCACCTCGCTGGGGATCTCGAGGGAGCAAGAGGGGGCCGCAGTGAGGATATGGGAAGTGAGCAGCGGCTTGTGCTTGCGGTGTCCCGGCACTGGCGTCACCGGCGGCATCGGGCTCTTTGCCAGCTGCTTCGGGAATATGGCGTCCGCTGCACACAACAGCACCACGCCAAGTTCAATTAACAAGTTTTATCTTTAATTTTGAGCACAACCTGTCAGCAAGCTAGTTTTGACACGGAAATGCAAGAGACAGCCCAAAGTCCGATAGTACAGCACTGTTCTGGAGCTGCTGGCTGCTGGCAAGTGAAGGGGATATGAAAGCAGAGAGTCAGGCAGCAAAGAGGCATGCACTGCACACTCGCCTGCATCCAGCCAGAGGTCAAAGGCATCGATGGAGTCTAGAGGCTCCACGCCTCGCACTGGCTGTGTTCTTTGCAGCGGGGCCACGCCATTGCCGCTCTGATCTGCTGCACTTGCTGGGCGCTGCTCGGGACTGATTGACGGGCTGGTGGATAGGTGGTCTGGGCTGGCACCGTTGCTGCTGCTCGCGGACGAGGCCTGGGGCCGGTTCGCCCCTCTGCTGGTCTCGAAGGGCCTGTCTGACTTGAAGGGACTCTCTCTGAAGCTGTGCCTGATGGCGCAGGGTGGCTGCCCTTGCGAGCCTGCTGTGCAATGACACATCCTGTTATCAGCGGCATTGACACAGGAGACAGCTCAGAGTCGTCATAGAATCAGACAACGATGCAGAGCAATCACAAGTAAGAATGTAAGAAGCTTGCCTGCACTGCTGGACGAAATGTGTCTCGAGGAGTTACTTCTGGCTCCTCTCAGAGGACAGTGCAGTGTGCGATCATGAGGAGGAATGTGCAGACTGCTAAACGATGAGGCTTGCGTGGGGAGGCATTGAGGGTGATTATTAGCAAGGCCCCACTGCGCAGTCCCTTTGTAGGACATCCTTTTTCTGGCCCCACACGAGAGCTGCCCTCGAGCTCACCAGGTTCAGAAGTATGGTGTTGCTGTGTAAAATAAATGAAGTACTGATGAACAAGCTCTCTCAAATGGGCTTTTTGCCTTTGCTTACGTCAGATCACTTTATCTGTAAAATCAGCTTTCTTCTCTTTGTTCGGGGGATCAATACAAAATGCAACTGAAGATACGCCCTTTCGTATGAACGATCCACAGACTTGCTGACCTGCAGGAACCAGCATAGTCCCCATCGGAGAGTCCTGCGTCCAGGAGCGGGGGGATCGCCTTCAACCCCCCGAAAAGCGAGACCTTTTTGCCACGCTGGCACTTTTTGCACCAAGCACTATCTCTCACTCATGATCAGATGTAGCATATTTTAGCTTTGTTCCAAAGGAGCTCGCTTCATCAAATTGCAGTTTTTGGGGGGCACTTTCTTGCTCCACCTTTTTTGACTGACTGCAAATTGCTGCACCCAAGACTTTTCGGATCATCTCCACCCAAGTTTGGCAGTGATTACCAGCAAGCTGATGTGTGGGCCAAACATTGATATCAAGTATTGAGATTGGAAATATGGTTTTCATGCTCAGCAAGTGCTGCAGTTTCATCTCATCCTAAACATTGATAGCCTGCTGGTACTGCCGGGGGGACCCCCGAAAATGACTGGACGATTTTTGCCGACGCTGGGTATCTAATCAGGCAACGGAACAATTATGGCCCAAAAGCGTAAGGAGCCTATCCACATCGATAAAGCAGACCACCTTTTCATCTTTTGGGGTTGAGAGTCGGGAGCCGGGTTTGCCGCACGGAGCGCACACAGCGGTAGTATATCTGACTAACAAGCACTGTATAGTGCTCCAGGAGGCAGCCCGCAGCGCAACTCGCGTAGCCGGAGCCGGGAAGATTGACACGGGGCAGCAACGCTTTAGCCGGGGGCAGCTCATGGGTGGCTTGAATAGAGCAGCAGGTGGGCTATGAGCCAGATGGAGCGATCAGAGACGGAAGAGAGGCGCGATGCCGAGACGCTGGCGGGCCTGGCCAACGCCCCCAGCACCAGCGGTGGGAATGAAGACCGGCCCAGCAGCTCGGGCCTCAAGCGCAAGACCAAGGTGCCACCCTGCTAGTGGCCTGTGACAGTCAAAGGTCGCGCCTTGGGCACGGGAGTACTGTGATGGGGAGGCTGAGTGCTCAGAAGCAGTGTCTGAGGCGCTTTTGTGTCCGCAGACGCGCAAACCCTACACCATCACAAAGCAGCGAGAGAAGTGGACTGATCAGGAACATGCGCGCTTCTTGGACGCCCTGCGCATGTATGGCCGGGCGTGGAGGAGGATAGAGGGTGCGCGCCATGCCCTGCTGCAGTTTCTTGCAACTTCCGGGCCTCTTCCCCTTCTGCCTATCCTGACATCCTATCCTGATGCCGCAGAGCACATCGGATCGAAAACCGCGGTGCAGATCAGGAGTCATGCCCAGAAGTTCTTCTCGAAGCTGGAGAAGCAGGAGATGTCGGGGGCCAAAGGCGAAGGTGCGTTTGCGTGGGAAAGTATCTCGTCCACAAGTATCTGGGCGTTTATGTGTCCTCCGATGGTCCGGTCCGAAGGTCCGTGTTGCAGCGTGGGGTCTAAGCTGGCCCAGCCCGACGGCCTCAGCCAGTGCGGTGGAGCTTCTTGGACGACAGAGCCCGGGAGGCTGCTTTGCATCTGCCGTGCTGACCTGACTGGTGAACTTGGAGGGGGATATCCTGCCTCGGTATCATCATGGCACCTGGGCAGGGGGGGTACTGAGTGGCATCCACCGTGGGTCTCACGAAGCCATGCCGTGTGCGCTCAGGGCTGCCGGACAGCATCATCAACATTCCGCCGCCCCGCCCCAAGCGCAAGCCCTCGCACCCCTACCCCCGCAAGCCATTCTCCGGGATCGGCAGCTACGATGGAGCGGGAACCACGGAGGGCGCGGGGTCGCAGGATCAGATGCCGGCGCAGGCGCGGATGCCGGACTACTCACATCTGGCGCCCAAGCTCAAGGGCAACGAGCGCCTGGACGTCGCCGTTGCGGCCGTCACCCAGGCCGCCTCGGCCGCCGCGGCCGCGGCCGCTGCCGCGGTCATTTCTGCGGCCGGGGAGCACATCAGGGCGCACATGCAGGTGGGTCTTTTGCACAGCGCTTGGCTGAGAAAAGGCTGTGACGGCTTGGTGCTGGATTAGTTGTTGTATGCGTGGCGCACATGTTGAGAGTTTGTGCGGTGCGCGTGCAGGCATGCCCGCCTCAGTGCTTCCCCTTCTATGGCCTTGCGCCGTCCATGCTCGCTCAGCTGAGCCTGCAGCAGCTCAGCCCACAGGTGCGATTTCCACGCACCGTCTATTTGAAGCAAGTACAAACCGCACGTCAGCCGTGTCCAGCCATTGCCATGTCTCATTCTAGCATGTCTTGAGGTTCCGGCAGCAGCAGTATTGTGAGGTGGATCTTACCTAGCGCGCTGTGTGTCCATCCAGGGCGCGCTGCAGGGCTCGCAGTCCTCAATGCTGCCGCAGTACTCCGCCTTCAATCTGGCTGCTAAGACGGCGCCGCCGGCGGTCGGGCGGCCGGGCGCCTTTAGCAAGCTGCAGCGCAGCGAGTTCTCTGGCACCAGCGCCGACCCTTTGTCGGCCCCTGTACCCGTGCGCGCCATTGGGCGCACAAATGTTGATGGCAGCGATGGCAACAGGTGTGTGGCTCCCTGTACACTGCGATGGCGTGTTTCTGTGCATGGCTGTTGAGTGCTCAGCTCGTTTGTACAGCGCTATGCTTGCAGCAGAAGGAGTGGCTTTGTGAGTGTGATGCATGGGGCTGAGGCGCTCGCTGTGGCTGTTGTGCAGTGCTTGCTCTCGGGAGGACCCACTTGCGGAGGATGGCCGTCTGCCAGGAGACACAGGAGCCACGTCGCGCCAGGTGCTTTCCCGGGTCTGTGCTTGTGGTGCTGGCGGGGACATGTGTAGCCCTTATGTCATTGAGGGACTTCTGCACTCCATTCTATGAACTGGACTGCAGGCTAATAAGCCGCAATCTGTGTGCAGGGCATGGGTGTCAACACGCTCAGCTCATGGCCATCCGGGCTGGGGCTGCAACAGCAGGCGGCGATGCAGCAGCAGTGGTCCCCGGAAATGCTGTCAGAGCTGTACTACAACTGGAACAACATGACCTCGCTCTCCGCCGCTGCGGCCGGGGCGAGCGGCGGTGTTGAGGCGGCAGCCGCCACCAAGGACAGCAACTGGCGCGCAGTGGTGCAGGCGGCCGCCGCAGCGGCTTCCCAGTGGGAGGTTCAGAAGCTGTCTGGCCTCCAACACCGCGACAGCGGTGAGCTTGTGCCCACAGCATGACTGCAAAGTTCTTTGCAATGTGTAGCTCTTCACTGGGCTCGTTTGATCTGTGTTGCACAGACTGCCAAGGAAGGTGGCCAAGGAAGGTGGGATCATCGCCTGAGCAGTCAGCTGTGTGCCTATTTGCAGGGATGGGCCAGACGCAAAGCGTCTCCGCGCAGGCAATGGGCAAGGACAAGACGCTTCCTGTGCAAAACATAGCTTCGCGCAGTGCTCTCCGTGGGAACAAGGTGAGCTGAGGGACATCACACTTCTGTCTCTTCCTTTGTCAAATCCGTCTAGTCTGCCTTGTTTGTGGCATGGCTCAGCTTGGACCATCTATCATTATTTGAACGTAAATCTTGATTGGAATAAAATCTTGTACAACATGGCTTGTTCCAATGGCGCTTGCATTTATTGAACCCTTGTCTGTTGCCACAGGTGCACAGCCTGGAGTTGAAGGCGCGCCGTCAGGGGCTGAGCGGCTCAGATGGCAGCGGTACCAATGCGGCCGAGGGCCGGGTGGATGCTGCATGCGCCAACGTGGGCAACCCCGACGCTGGCGAGGAAGACTCTCCCTCGCGCAATTTTGACGACTCCCTGTACCAACCCCTGGGCAAGAAGGTGCGCAAGAGACTCCTCTGCCGTTGAGGCCAGCTTTAGAAAATAATTGTGACGCAATGCTCAGCCTGCATCTAGTTTTGGCATTGGCATTTGGCATGTTCAGCCTACATTCTGCTTGGTGATGTATACATGGTCGCCTTGTTCAATTAGTTGGGCATCACACCTGAATTGTGCGTGCAAAAGGCATGATGTGCGCTGAGCGGACGACTATTTTGCAGGGGGCAATGGGGTCGCTCGATACCAACAACTCTGACCTGGACACGGGCATGAAGGGGGAGGGCGAGGTGGCATACCAGGTGGACGCTGAAGGAGAGGGCTCCGGCTCAAACCCTACAGGTGGGCCCCCAACTGCTGCCATGCACCCACTGCATTTGCTCACTTCTGGATTTTGGGCTTTATTGTGATTTCATGTAGAAAAACTTCATAAGAGACGGGTAATCTTTTATTGAGGCAGTGCATGTGCTCATGGGCGCTGGTGGTATATGCAGGCAATGGGGAGAGCGGCAACAACAGCAATGGCAACTCTGGCGGCGAGGGCAAGAGGGGCAGCAACAAGGGGTCCAACTCTGGCTCTGGCAATGACACAGACCCCTGCGACAAGGATGGTATTGGCACCAGCAAGGAGCCCGCCGCTGCTGCACCCCCCCAGAGGTACCGCCTGGGCCCCACTCTCAAGAATTCACACATGCAGGGGGTTGCCATGCCCGTGACCCGTCTTGTAACCTTTCCGCCTGCAGCAGTTTCTGCAGTGCCCATGTGCAGCATGTAGCGTACAGTGCTCGTTTGCAGCAGTCATGAGTGGAGAGTTGGAAGTTGAGGCAGTTTGTGAGAGAATGGGTTGGGGTGTGCAGCGTGAGGGAGAGCATTGCTGGCAATGATGCGGGAGGCAGCGGGGGCACCACTGGCACCGGCAGTGGCAGCGGGAATGCCGCTAGGATCAGCAATGGTGAGTGCTCCTGTTCTCTCTGTGCCTGCATGTAGACCTACACCCTGTCAGTGTTCGTAGGCGTGTTTGGTGCTTTTTCAAGATTCAGAATCTGTGCTCCCTCTTCTGCTGCCAATCAACTGGTAACAGGCGGGTCTGCATGGTTCGCTGCCTCGCAGGTTCCCTTGCACAGCGCTCGCGCCCTGTTTTGCGCGTGTGTCGCTTTAGGAGAGCTGCGCATGGGGGGGGCCCATGAGCCCCCCAGGCTGCTGGTGCCTTGTTTGATGGCGGTTGTGCCACAGGCGCGACAGTTCCAACAGGTCTGAGCAAGCGCGAGGGCAGCGATGAAGGCTGCACATCGCTGGAGCACCCGCAGCCCCGTGCCCACGGTGTCGGCAGCAGCGAGCCGGCCGACCCCGCCGCGGCAGCAGCCGCCGCCTTCCTGGCTCAGCAACCGGCCGCGGCTGCTGCCCCCGACTTCTCCGCCCTCACCGGCGCGCAGGTGCGCTGCACTGTTGCTTGCATCCCCCCGCCATGTTTCTTTGACTTATTTTCGACCATTCATTCTACTAAGAGTGGAGGGTCTTTCAGAGATTATTTCCCTCCTATACTTGCACGTATGTGTGGGTCTGAGCGTTGGTCTGCTTGTCAGCCACACACTCCCAGAGTTGCTAGTAGTGTTACTGTGCAATGCTGGGGATTGCATATGGATGATGCTGGTGCTCAAAGAACTGTGACGTGCAGGGCCTGATGGACACTGCGCAGATGGCGCAGGCGGCATCAGCGCTGCAGCAATCGGGCCTGGCGCCCTATCTACTCCAGCAGCAGTACAATGCCCAGATCGTGCAGCTGCAGCAGGTGTGCACACCCCTTAGTCATCCATGGCTCGCTTTTTTGGCGTTTGCAACTCTTGCCTTTCATGTCTTGCGTTGTGGTTTTGCACCCCCAATTTACCTGGCTGTCATAACAGGTCTTTGATGTGCCAGAGATTCTGGCCAGTCTTATGCTCAGTTGTGCATGTTGCTGATGAGCTATGGTATGCCGTGCAGGCGGCGATGATGAACTGGGGCGGCCAGAAGATGTCGGCATTGGACATGTTCAGCAGCATCATGGGATTTCAGGCGCTGGCTGGGCAGCAGGCTGGACACCTGCAGGCCCCCGCGCTCAGCCCCTGTCCCTCCGCCATTCCAGCTAACAGCGCTGGTGCGACATCCTCCTGCAACCGTATTTCCCAGCCAATTTTGCTTTCTAGACAGTATTCCTGCACGTCTCTCCAAGTTACTTTATGCGTTAGCACATGTGCGCTTTTGCAAGCAGAAAGTCGAGTCTGTTGTGCTGACCTCTTTGGTGCCGCGGCAGGTGCTGGGGAGCTCCTGTCGGCGCAGTCGGGGATGGCCTCCTTTGACGCGATGCCGCACGCGCCCGGTATGGTGCCGTGGGCGTCGGCCGATGTTGGGGCCGGCCTGGCCGATGCCGCGGCGTTGCCGACGGCCGCCTCGGGCGTCCTGCCGCGGCCCGGCAAGCCGCCCGGCCACCTCCCGGCCGGCGTCCGCGCCGTCGCCGGCTCGGACTCGGTGTCCGTCAGCGGGCATGTGCAGCAGAGCCAGGGGTTCATGCCGTACAAATGGCGTCACCATCCGTTGCCGCGCGGCGTGCACCAGCTGCAGCCCGGCGGCCTGCTGTCGCTGGGCAAGCGCTCGGCCTCGGCGTCGCTGGCGGAGCCCGCGCGCAAGCGCGCCCTCAGTGGCAACCTGCCCTGACTGCCTGGGGCCCCGGAGGGGAACACGCAATTTCCCCTTCCACCTTGTGCACCGCCGATCCTCTGGACGGCCCCAGGCATGGCACTTAAAATCACTCCACTCCCATGTGAGTTGGCCTGGTAAATAAAGGCGGCTGATTGATGATAAAAAATGTGCTACTCAAGGGGAGTGGCTAAGACAGACAGGAGCCAGGGGCTGTAGAGCGCTTAAGTGTGGGCAGATCTTGGATGATTAAATTGGTGTTTGAGTTGACAATGTTTAAGTCTCGCTCGCAATCGACTCTGATTTCTGGCAGGCCAATTGCCATATTGCAGAGACATCGGGAATGTGTTGCGCCTGTCATTTGTGTTATGATGGGCCCGTGCATGGTCGCAAACTGATGGACGCTGCAACCTGTGGTCAAAAGATGTGTTTGATCACAAGTTGTATTGTTGACTGGTTCTGACTCAAGATGTGTTGACATGCACAAGCACAGCTAAAATTGTTTTGGCCCGATGATTGTCTGGATGATTGTCAAGCCGAAAGCTTAAGCTTCTTTCCTTCTTCTTTTCAAATCCGTGGCAGGGATTGCAGGGAGCAATGCGACGGACAGATCGAGTCCAATCTGAGAGCCCCTGCCACTGGCGTTGACTAGCTGTGTGTCAGCAGGACTCGCAAAGTAATGCTCATTGTATTGTAGACAATTCATAACCAATAATATATTGGGTGGACACTCCGGGCTCTCTTTGTCTGGGCATTCTGCTCGATGCAGCAGAGGCACTGATCATGTCTTTTGATGGTTTTGCGCGTTCAGTTCCCTAGTTCCAATTTGATAAACATCTTTGACTTGTGTGGCACGTGTAACAGATTGGCTCTGATGACATCCTCAAGCTCAGGAATGTCAACAAAATCTGATATATGCGCCGATCAAGTTGCAAGGCCTTTAATTTCGCCCATTTTGGCAATGGGAATTGCATGCACATAATGCTGTCTTGTTGATGATCGTTGCTGCAATGATTGTCTTGCGAGCAGAAGTAACATTGCACACCTTATTGCCAAGTCATCAACACGCTCTGCATTGAAAACTTTGCTTTCTACCTGAGCTCGATACTTATCACACAAAGGGCGGCTCAGAATCTAGGAACATACCGCAATAGCCAATCAAGGTCTCTTCAGTGTCATACAGGAAGTCCACAAGATCATGCTGCAAATGAATAATATCAATCCTTGACCATACCCTAAAATCCATTCGACACGTTGGTGAGATTGGATCCAACAAATCATTATTCAGAATGCATACCTATTTCCCCTGAGCAGTCCAGCAGCGGTTCAACAGAGAGAATGTATAAATCTGGGCCAGATACTGAAAATGGCCAACGCCTTTGTTCTCCCGCACCATGCCTCAAGGCAACACTGCACGAAAAGGAGCCAACAATAATATGTTGTTCTTCTGAACCTAGACTGCCTTCTTGTCTCATTCCTGGAATTCTGAATCCGCAAATTGACCTGGTCACACCGGTTTCAGAAGCAACTGCAAGTCTGGGCTTGCACGATGACTTGCAGCAGCAGAGCTGCACCAGTCACCTTCGCCTCTGCATATCAACCAGACACACTCTTGACACATCAGCGCAGGCCAAAGACTGAAAATGCCACAGGGGGATCACCTGCTGCACAATTGCAGCTCAGTCCCTGCATCACGCCTCCAAATCTCAGACAGGTACTCTGAATAATCGTATTCCTCTGATGCCTGCAGCAGAAGGTATCCGCATAGCGCATGCACCACAACATAAAAAGTCACCATGCAATCTTACGGTACATCTTTCAGGTCGCCATTATTCCTCCACCACTGACCACATCTTCTCACACCGTGCATTGCCACCACAGGGTGTCCCCTCTCCAACACACAGACAGCTGCATGTTGGGAGATTCGAGCCATCTGACTGCAGATTAGCTTTCTGACTGGGCAGGCAGTGCCACTGAGCAGCAAGTCCGCCCAGTACTTGATGGCCCCACAGTCTCAGCATAACCTTTTCAATCCAACAAATCCCGAGGTCTCCGCGTGTGACTCTGCCTGCTTGTCTTCGCTGGATCGAACAACAAAGAATGCCAGGATTCAGGACAAAGGCTTGTCAATCTGAGCCTGAGCTCACACCCCACCAAAAGGGGTGCAAAAGCCCATATTCCCCTGGCGGTCCTCCATTCGGCACTGCTCAATCCCCCCTGGCCCAATTCTTCCTGCAATCTGACTGGGGCACCGCAAATGAATAAGGGGGGCAAGCTGAGCAGAGCCTGCAGGAGGGCCAGCGCTTATATATCTAATAAAGTCTTCAAGAGACTCCCTTGCAGATCCCCCGGAAACGAGGGCAGGAGCAGGAGAGGGGTTGCAGCCCCATCTCAAGAGCAAACAAAGACAGAATGCATCCCAAAGCCAGCAGACAGCCGATACTCCTCTAAAGAGTCCGCACCCACACCCTGCAATCCCCGCCAGACAGATCCTGGCGGTTCCATTGCATGCATGCACAGCGCGCTCCTCCCACCACTGCTCAAAATACTTGACTTTTTCGGGGGCCGGGCGCGCCAACAGCAGCCCATCAAATGTTGGATCCAGCAGGCGCCACTTGTCATGCAAATTTTGGCAGGCCGGGGGTGTATTGTCTTGCCCCATCACCCCATCTCAGTGCCAGAACCCGGAAGGACCAGGGTCGAGAAAAAAGAAACAAGGTACCCGAACACTCCCTTGCACCCGCAGCAAGTCCCGTGGCAGGCTCGACCCCCCACAGAAAACTCGGGGGGCCATGTCACCGAGACACAAGGCCGCGAGGCACAAGGGTGCACCCTGCTCGCTTGGAGCACCGAAAAGCCAGCCTCAAACTTCTGAAATATGCGGACGAAGGGGCATGGACACTTTCCGGCCCCGTTGGATTCAGAGCTCTCCAAGCCTCCTGTGCCGGCGTCACATGACCAGCCTGCAGCGGGAGATCTCAGGCAAGTTGGACTGGCAGGCTGGCGCTGAGGGCGGTTGAGATGGCCTCAGCTTGGTGTTGTGTGGGTGGCGTCCTCGCCAGAGACTCACATGAGCATGGTCAGCTGGCTGCGGTCGCCGTACAGGTCCCGCCAGTGCCTCTCGTCCTGAGTCAGGGACTGAAGCTTCTGCATGACACAGATGGGTCTTCTCAGCAATCAACACGCTGTCCTTGCTGTTCAGGGAATGAGGTACTCCATCACACCCTGGCTGCGCAGCTTTCAAGGCAGTACCAGGATTTGGCACTACCGCTGGGAAGATGCATACAGCACAGCATCCACAATCAGAAACCAGTAGGAAAATTCTGGTGCCTTCAGAGCCAGAGTGAGAGGGTCAGATCACAATTGAGATTTTAACTCTTTCCAGGCACAGTGGACTGGGCTGGGGCGCACCTGCATGGTGATCAGGATGTTCTTCCTTGTCTTGGAGGCCACCGCCACGCAGCCGTCCTCGGCGATGGGCTGGAACGTGGGTGTCAGCGTGAAGATGTAGTTCTTGCCATGCAGGTCGTGCACCTTCACCTGCGCAGCCGCACAGCAGACACTGGTGAGCTCCGGTGCACACATTCAAACTAGCACGGCATTGACGCATGCCAAGTCTGCTCAATGCCTTGCTGAGTCAGCGATGCTGACAGCCGAGTATGAAGTATCAAGAGCATCAAAGAGCCCCATCCGACCTCAGAAAGCAAGCCATGCAAGCAGCACTAGTCCCACAAAGATGCCAAGCCCTCCCGGCATATCAACAAGCCAAACTCCTGCTGATCGTCAACTACCACCCTCACAGCATACCAGGCGTCTCTTGACCACGCTCTCGCCACGGCAGAGATGCGCGCAGGTGACTGAGCGGGCAGTCACCTCGACGGAGGTGGGCGTGAACGTGGTGCGCAGCATGTCGGTCTGCACGCCGCGCAGGGGAACGTACACCTTCACCATCGTGTCACTCTGCTCCCACGAGCACGTCGTCAGCACCCGGTACCCCTCCGACCCTGCCGCCGGGCCCGTAGCGCCGTAACCAAACGGCCACGGGTTCGCCAGCGCACCCCCCAGCGGCCCCGGGGAGACCAGCGCCCCCGGACTCGTGTGCCCCTGCGGCATATACACTCCCCCTGCGTGCATCACACACCCCTCGGCTCACCCCCTGCACTACAAGAGCAGAGGGATTTTAATTGCACCTTACAGAGCAGGCAAAGTCATTACAAAGGACTACAGAAAAGAAAACCATCATTGTACAGCAAGCAGACAAGCACGCTTCGAGGCTGCCTTCACTGGCACACTTTAAAGATCCACATGATGGTAGGAACAGGCTGCCATGTAGGCTTGTGGCGATAGAGAATGAATGCAGCAAGGGAGAGGTGGGCAGGGGCGGGCAACCACCATCAGAGGCGTCGGATCTGCCGGAGTACTGGCGCTGCTGCTGGCCCCCAGGCGGCCCTGGCCACATCTGCGGCATCCCATAATCCAGCTGCATGGGGTTAGGTTGAAGCCCTGCAGGGGCGGCATCCTGTCTATCATGCGCTAGAGAGGCCAGAAAAACGGCCCGAGTTACATGCAAATCTGGTGCACAGAACACAGTGTGAGAAGAGGGCGATGCAAGCACGCCGCCGCACCTGGCACGGCCTGCATGTTCTGCAGCCCCTCCACCAGCGGATTGCCCAGAGAGGGCTGGCTGGTCAGGCCTGGGAAGGACTGCCTCACAGGATCCACCTGGCCCAGCCCAAGTGGTTCGCCTGGCCGCTGAGCATTGCGGTATAATGGCAGTGCGCCCGTGACGGCTGTTTGAACAGGGGCGAGGGCGACTTCACGCCTGCGCTTCTCCTGTGCAAGGGCACAGCAGGCCTTCAGGCTGATGGTGCAAATGCCCATCGTCATGCCTCGACATGCTCTCCGAACGATTCTCTGCAATCCGCTTCGTGCCTGGTAGTAACAGTACGTTACCAAGGGTACGCTGGTTGTTCACAGCTACTTCGACGCTGCTTAAACCTTATTGTGTCAAGACCTCCTTGATCCGGCTGCCACGCCATGACCACGATAAGCTCCCACTTCTAGTCGACACCCGAGCACTGCTTTCATCCAGCAATTGCTGGAAAGAATTAACAAATAGAAACGTGATGCACGCGTCGTGCAATTGCGCCGAAAATGAGGCCTTCTAACGGCAATCTACTTGTACGACACCCTCCATCAAGTTGAGGAAATTGGGATTGTAGCTCGGCCTCCAAGCCGAGTTTTCTGTGACGGAGATACAAAACTCCAGCTTCGAGGCCACAGCATATCGATAGCGAAAGCAGGGCGGCGGACACACCAGAGACCAAGATCCGGCGCGTGTTGCCGGCAGTCACGCGTTGCCTTAGATACCTCGAACCGCAGACGTCCTCCTAATTCTAAGGTGCCATTGACAGAAATGCCAAAAACAAACTGTGCTGCGAATGTCCACATGAGGCACAGCTGCCCAAACCAGCAGGCTGCTGCATCACAATACAAACCTCGGTATGATCAAACGTCTCATCAGAAGCTCTCGTGCCCCAAACAGCACTCTGCAAAGCAAGCCAGTGGTACCAAGGGTCCCTCTACCAGGGGCAGGGATCTCCTGACTGCTGCATTGCTCGCTTGCAAGGCTAAAATTTGAGTCAATAAGTCATTGCGACGCGTCGCCCAGCAGCGAGAGCTCGCCAGAGCTTTGTGCGGTGTTGCCAACACTGTACGTGAAACCTGCATACCTTCTGGAGGTCTGACAAGAGTAACACGAGGCGTGTGCGGACAAGCTGTCTGGTGGTGAGTCCCAAGAGCCTCTCCACTTCCAAAATGTCATCGTCAAAGTTGTCCATTGAGCACAAGCCTCATATCGTGTCTGCGCCGCCCCTGCGCAGACTACTTTAGCAATCCTCCTCCAAATTATGAGAAGTTTGTGTGGTGGGCTCAAATGGGTGCTATGCTGACGGTAGAGTCTCTACCGCGTGACGCACGAGATATGTTCGCCGAGCGGCGTTCTTCTTTTGTGGCCTTTTCCCGACCCCAACTCGACATGGGATTTACTGTGGCCCTCCCTACCCTAGACCTACAATTCACAGTCCGAACTCCAGGTCAGGATATGCTGATCTTCTGAATGCCATTGTACACACTTGACACAAAAATCACGATGAAGGAAAGAAGCTCTTGTGTCGGCCGGGGTGCAGGGCGGTCGGGGGCGAGGGGCGCGCAAGGGACTCTAGTTCAACAACTTGAAGTTGTAAGTGATGCGGCAGAGGGCCGTCTGATCCAGCAGTGAAAACACTGCTTTCAGGAGTTTGAGCATGGAAAGCTAGGCTGCAGTGGGCACGCACCTCTGCCTATGCTGAGGTGGATCATGTCGTGCGGCAGGAGCACCAGCGCTGGTGCCCGCTCCGGCACTGCTGACAGCCTCTTCCTGCTGAATTTGCCCAATCCCCTGCAGCAGCCCCAAAATGCTAGTGAGAATCTGTCCATTCTGCTGCTGTCAACGGGCCTGCAGCCACCCCAGCAGTCTTCCATTCCATGGTCATCATGGCGCCATGGTCACCAACAGCTGCCAGCGGGGACTGTCTCGCACCTTGCCAGGAACACTCCCTGTGCGAGGCAGCTGCTTGGGTCGAAGGGCACTCTCCACCAACCATTGGAGCCGCTGGTTTCTTGCCACCGCCGATCTCTCCAGCTTCAGCCGGTCGAGCGCCCGCTGCAGCTCCTCTGCGCGGCTCTCGCTCACCGCCAGCTTGTGCTTCTGCCGGTCCCGGAATTTCTGCTGCGCGCGCCTGCGCGGCCCAGATCAGCCCATGTCATGCACAGTCATTTGACAGACAACCTTCCAAATCGTCACCAGAACGGGCAGTGTCTCGAGGGGCATGCATGGCATGCATTGCATGCTCAACAAAGCAGTGAGATAAAAGAGGACAGATAGAGACAAAGGCATTTGCCTACCGGTTGTACTTCCTGATGGCTCTCAGGCCGTCAGCATCGCTGCCTTGCGCAGGTTCCTTCCCATCTGAGCTGCTTGCTTCCGGCTGCTCGAGTGGCACCACGAGCCTGCTCTGGGCTCTTCTTGGCTGCCTGCGCTGCACAGGCAAGTCCGTGCTCCCCAGGCCTTGGCCGGTTCTGTTGCGGCTGCTATGCCTTCCCCTGCCTCCCGGCTCCTGATCCTGAAAGACGCGATGATGTGTCAGATTGCATGAAATGAACACCAGCAACTCAAGAACAACTCGTATTGTGGCGTGCCCTCGATCTAGGCCCTCAGACCAAAGAGGTTGCATTTACAGCGGCAAGCCACCCAAAGGTTTTCCACTTAGACAAATGGCCTGGACAATTTCGGAAGGGGCAATCGGAAATGCTGCAAAGGGGGCACCTTTTATGATCCTACCAAGAAACTCGCCTAAAGGCTTTCAAGACAAATGTACATGCAATGGACCTCTTGCGACGGGACCATGTTATTGTACTACACTTTGCGTCCCAGACGAAGACTCTTACTTATATCAGAGGCATGCCGATGACCTTGTCGGATAGACCCCCGCGAGGCTGAATGTTGGGCGCAGCCAGATCCAGCACGGCATCGAAGTCCACGTCTTCGTAGTCCAGTGGGAGCGACACGACCCCCAATGGCATAAGTGTCACACAGCTGCCATTATTAGACTGCAGGATCCTCCAAGTTTCCCAACACGCACTCCCTAGCAGAAAAGAATGTCCAAGGTGGAAATCTACGTCCGTTCTAGTGATGACGAGTGCGGTGGTCGGCGGAACCCGAATTTGGGCACTATATGCGCTGCCCGCTATGGGCAGCAACAGGAGTCCTCGGTGCCGTGAATTGCCCCTTCAAACGATGATGAGAACTTGTCATTGAGAGCACGTAGATCTCTGGATTTGGGATCCCGTCATATAGCACAAAATTCATCTTGGTGCTCTCTCCACTTTCGGAGCTGTGAAAATGTTTCCATCACCACCTGCTGGCCTATGGCGATGGTCACCTATTTTCACAAATACTGAGAGATAATTGACGGTATTGGCACATATTAGTCAAGAGCTGGAGGAGGATGAATTGAATCTAGAGGCCAAGGATCAACATGTCTGATGCTGCATATACAACCTTCCCTGGATTGAACCAGGCCCTTGAAAGCCGCTGGGCCATTCGCAAGAAATGCCAGGCTGTTGAGCTGTGCTTAGACGCCAACAGGTGGGCGAGCTCGGTGGCATGGTCCATACCTGCTCCATGCATCACAAGCTGCTCCATTGATGATAGCTAGAAAGGACCTTGCTATGCACGCAGGGACAACTACCGTGGATTCTTCGAGCAGTGCTTTTCTCAGCTCCTGAAGCAGATCTTTGGCTATGATGGATCCAGCTGGCTGGATCAAGTTGCCCAGGCAAGTCCAGTGTGTATCTTAGACACTCTACTTTCAGGACCACCATGAGCAGTATGTTAGATGATTACCATCATGTGCACTGTCGCAGAGTGGCGAGGAGGCCAATGCGCGAGCCCTTGAGGACCTGCTCTCACCCCACGGCAAGCTGTTCAGGGCCATGCACAGCGCGGATGCTGATGGGCTCATCAAATTCTTGTTCCCCCTAGAGCGCCTCCCCACACACACGCAGCTTCTTCTTGCATCAGAGGGGGGCAGGTAAACGCAATCATTCTCGCCCCAACCTTCGGCTTCTATCCTGTCATTGTTTCACCGTACAGAGAAACAAAAACAATTGTCTCCCTTGTGCTGAGCAGGCAGGAGCTGGAGCGCTGGCCTCAGTACAGGGGCCGCATATTCCAGGACGCGCAAGGGCGCACCCAGATCCACCTCAACGTGCTCTCCTACTTCCTCTTCTGGATGGCCTTCTATGTGCTGCGCGGCAGCCAGGCGCAGTCCCTCGCTGCGCCCACGCGCGCCGCCCTCTACAGCCACCTCAACCCCTCCTTCGGCTCTGTCAAAAAGGTGATCTAGTGCCCCCTTTATGTTTCTCCAAGGACCTTCCCGTCTTGAGAATTATTCTCAATCTATAGCTGGGCAAAGAAGGCCCACATCAACCCATTGGGCAATGCCTGCTGTCCCATATCTATGTGAAGGATATGGCTACATATATGTGTAAAGAGCTGACGTCTTGTGTATTTTCGTAGACACTGGGGCTGACGAGGAGCCAGGAGCCAGTGGAGGGGCACCCTTACCTGCGCCTGCTGCGGCTGTATCTGGAGGACTTCCTGCCGCGTGACGATGCCAGCAGGCTTGCAGACCGCAGCAATGGTGCGTAGCCCGCAGAATCCTTCGCACTGTCATGGACGTTCTGCTGTGAGCAGCTTCTGTCCCCGACCACCTTGCTTGAGTATTGCCGATGCTCGCGCGGTGAATAATTCAGCTGTCAGATTGGCCCGGATCTGTGAGAATTGTTGGCTGACCGGCACCCCATCCCTTCTTTCCCGGTACATCTTACATTTGTTATGTCTGCGTTGTGCGCCAGGTCTGCGGGGTTCGGGAGCAGCGGGGTCTTCGCAGATGCTGATGGGTTTGCCGGCGGCGGCGGCTGCTCGGCCGGCCGCGCAGGAGCACCCGACGCGTGGCGAGCTGCTGCTGTCGGTGTTCATGGAGTTCTGGATGGCCGACGGCGACTGCCCATTGCCGGGAGCGCCCCTACCCGGCGGCGGCAGCGGTCCCAACACGCCAAATGCGCGCAGCGGCCGCGACGGCTGGCGGGACTTCAACGACAGCTGGGGCGGCCTCCTCTCCGCACGATTCTCCTCCCTCAGGTCCTTCTCGGCCCCTCCTTCCTCCTTCCTCATTCTCTATTCTTTTGATCTGATCACTGTTATCCAGTGAGGTCATCTCTCCAAGGTCAAGAGATCACCTCAAACTAGAGCTCAGAAGGTGGTCTCTAAGCCCTGCAGGATCGCTGATTCATCTTGCAGGGCATTCATTGCGGGCATGGCTGTGTGGCCAAGTGGTTGTCTTGTGGATGATGGCGGCTGGATTGATGAAGGTGCACATAGGAAATTGCATGGTGCTTTTGGATGGGCTGCAGGGCGGTGTCGTTTGATCCCCCCGGCGAGGATCTGGTGGGGGCTCTGGTGGTGCTGGCGCGCTACGTTGTGTCGGTGGAGACGCCCGGCAGCAAGGACGGCGCTTACAGCCTTGCGCAGGCCGGCACCTCAGCATGGCTGCCGCTGTCTCCGGTGCAGCCCCTCGTCTCCATGCAGGTATGTCATGACTTGATGCAGGACAAATCAAGGAAGCTACCAAGATGTTGATGGAAGTGTCAGCTTGAAAATTTGGGTCGGGAACCAATAGAATAGCAAAGAAGTGCTCTAATGTGCACTGCTGCAACAGTGCTCTTAACTATGCCTTGCCCAGCGCCGAGGAGTGCTAAATGTGTAAGAAATCTTTGTGATGGATCCAAGGATGTGATGAAGGGATCAGTAATGGGGACTGTGCAGGTGCCACGAGTTGTAGGGACTCCGTACTTGCCGCCCAGTCTTGGAGCAGCCGCCCGCCCTCCTGCACAGGTGGAGCCCTACCTTCCTCCTCTTCACCATTCATTTGTCTTTCCCAGCTCCCCTAGATTTTCTCTTGCAGCAGGATTTTAAGAGAGCTGTGCGCGCAGGCGTTCGCTCGGAACCTGTACCGGCTGCTGCGCAGGGCCTTCACCCAGTGGCCGGAGCAGCGCGCCGTCACCCCCATCGTGCACCTCTGGTGAGCGGCCCCATGCCCTGCAGAACTCACTCAGCCAACGGCACAACTCTCAAGAAGTCTCCCACAGTCTTTCAGTTGGGCTTCCAGGGTTGTGCACGATCATCTGGTTTTTATCATGACGGCGGTGGTGTGAGCGCAGGTGCGCATACATTGCGCCGTGGTGGCCGCCGAACGGCGCCACGGCCGCGGCCTCGGGGGGAGGCCAGCCGCAGCCGTCGCCGGGGGGCGCCCCGCAGGCGCTCAGGCGGCAGCTCAGCCACGTGGGCGAGCTTGTCGTGCGCCGCGCGCCGGGGGAACCCCAGCAACAGCAAGGGTGCGCTCTCCAGCCGTCCATGCGTGCGTCGTGGGCTGCGTGCCACAAATGCAGGATGCGCAGCGAGCGGCTGCAGGCTTCTTTTTTATTGGCAGAAGGACCATGTTCATGGGAGATACGCCACGATGATGCACATGCGTGCTTGGGGATTATCTGGTGTTGGGTATCAGCTTGAGATGGTCTTCACGCTGCGCAGGGATGCCTCGGCGGGGCGTTTCAGCGGGGCGCAGTGGCAGTCCCACGTGCTGGCAAACATGCCCTTCTACTCGCTGCTGCTGCCGCTGTTCCTGGAATTCACGCGCTCGCGCGTCTCCTTCCGCTGCGACGAGTCCCTGGAGGGCCTCAAGCGGGTACGCCCTTCTGCGCTGTACATCTTGCAGCATGCTGGTCTGTGTGGGTTTGCAGGCTTCTGGGTACTGGGTACTCCTGACCTCATGCGGAGGCAGTAAAAGAATTGAGTCGAGACCTCTTGCATAGCTCTGCCCGCGTTGCTCTGAGACCTTCATTGATGCAAGAGCATTCAATAGCTGGACATGTTCCAGACTGTCAGCGCTCAACTGTGTCAACACATGCTTGAAGCAGAGGGTGTGGCGCTGCGCAGGTGCTGTCGATATTTGCGCAGGCGCCGGAGCTGTGCGAGCTGATCGCGGCGGTGGAGGACGACTACGCACGCTTCCTGCAGCACCCCGGCCGCCGACCGGAGGGGCCCTACGCGGAGCTGCTGCCCTTCCTGGCCGAGCAGGCGCAGGACTGGGAAGCCGCCGCACTCGCCACGTCATCCGCCGGGTCTCCCACCTCCTCTGTGAGTGTTCCCTCCCTGGGACGCATTGGATCCCTCCCTCTGCCTTGCGAAGGCACGCTGCTCACGCCGAGAGCGTGCCATAGTAAGTGTTCAGGACCTGCTGCTGAAAGTGGCATGTGGTTGAGGAAGTCTCACTCCACTGCAACGGCTTCTGCCAGCAAGCCCCAACGTTGCGCTCAGCCTTGCTGTTGCGAATGTGCGTGCACGTAAAAGCCCCAGTACCAGTGCATTGATAAGGGCTGCACGGGTTTTAAAAGGTGCTCGAGATTGCATGGCAGCCGCGTCACCTGTCAGCTTATGACTGTGCGGACTGAAGGATGCCTTGCTGGCTGCACAGGCGCTGCCAGAGCTGCAGATGTTTTCGCGGGAGGCGGGCGGCGCGGCCGCAAAGGCACAGGAGGTTCTGACAGCCGCGGCCGGGGCCGGGCGCGACTCGCTGCTGGCCGATGTGCGCGCTCTGGCCGCCGCCGTGCTGCCCATGCGCGCCGCTGAGACCACCGCCACGCAGCCGGCCGGCGCCGCCGCAGCCGCCTCGCAACCGCTGCCGCACGTCCGGGTGTGTCTTCTCGTTCAGTATGAATGGAATGGCAAGCGGCGGTCTGTGTGGGCTTCCATAGAGCCCTGGTGGACTCTGGGCATGATATAGCGAATGCACTGGCCTATTTTCAGGGCTGCAAGTGTGCAGTGGTTCTGCAGAGCAGATCGTGACAAGCTCCAGGAATGGACTGCCGCGAGTAATGTTGCGTTCTGTCATGTTCAGGCGCTAAGGCTTGGACGACGGGAGGACCTGGGTTACAGGGGAGACCCGCTGCGGCGGCCCATAGCGTCGAACGAGATAGCCTGGGTTGCGCGCGCCCTCGTGCACGCCTCGGAAGCGGCCAACGTTGCCCTTGGCCTCAACCGGCCTGCCACAGAGGAGGAGACAGCACAGGGAGGCCTTGTGCAGGTGCTGGGGCTGTAATTCTACTGTGTTCTGCCAGACAATTTAATTTTACTGATATCCTATGTGCTTGAACACTGTTTATGTCAAATGCAGTTGTGCATCCCCTGTGCTAGAAGGTACCACAAAGGCAGCTTTTGGGGTCGCACCTATGGCATTATTTAAGAAACCCTCTCGCATCATGCATACTGTGAGGAAGACTGCTCCGCTGATGAAGAGTGTCTTGCTGTGCAGCATGCAAAGGAGGTCCTGCGAAAGAGGGGAGGCGTAAACCTGCGCAACCCCTGGGGCATGTGCCTGGCCGAGGTGCAGACGCTAATATGGATCCCAGTGCTGCTGACAGCGCTGCGGCTGAGCTGGCACACTCTGGCATTCATCTGGCGAGTCATCACCGAACCTTATGAGGAAGACCCCCACCCGCCCCCCAGCAGCGGCAATGAACTTGGCCATGACCACAGCTCCTATAGCCACGAAGCATCCCTGTAGCAAGACCAATTTGAGTATGGTGCTGCTAGCTGGGTGCAGAAGTGGGGCCCGAACTCGAGCAAAGGATGAAACATTGACTTGGAACAAACAGGAATACTGCAGGGTTGCTGAAAGTGCCAATCTTTGCGTGCATGGGTGTGTAAGAATGGGCTGGTGCCACCGTGCTGGTGCCAAGTAAAGTAGGCAAGGTCCTCCCAGGTGCATCTTTGCTTACACTGCTGCTGGCATCTTTGTAAGAAGCACAGTGCTAATGACCTATGATCTAATAAACCCATTTCCTCCTCCTTTTTTCCAAAACCACTAATTTCCACAAGCAGGGTCATGAGGGTGCATGCGTTGTGGGTTGACTCCCATCCTTGAAAAATCCTGGTCTAATAAAACACATGAAAACTTGCAAACCCAGTGACACTGTGCAGCCTAACAAACATTAATATTCAATGAACATGCGGTGTGCGATAATTAACATGAAAGACATGTTAGTCAAAAGGGCATGTGCCCTTAAACTGCGCAAATATCTGACCATCTGCATCCAGATGCATCCACACCGATGACTGCAGGAGCAACTCATCGCTCTGGCAGCACAGGATCCTTCTTGCGCAAATCAGCTTCGATGCCCTCCTGTGTCAGACTCTTCTCTTTCAACTGGTTTGCGTTGGGAGGAGATGCCGCCTCCAGCTCCTGCAGGCTCTGGCAGACGCGCTCCGTTATGTCCTTCCACACCTGCACAGCGAGCACATGAACATTCAACACCTTGCCATTTAGGCTGTGCGCGCACTAAGAGAGTCCATGCAAGATGTGCCATGCTGTTGGCCAGCCCCTCTATACTTCCTGGGGCGCCGATCAGCTTTGTTGACTTGTGAGTCGCAGAGGCGCCAACATTAGTATTATCATATTACTCATCATGTTGCCACGCTGTTCCTGCCAGAGACAGGGGTGCGTCTGCAAACACGCTGCAGAAAAAGGCGACAGCGAAGAAAGGTCGGCCAGGTGAGCTGGATGGGGCAGGTGGCGCGCCTGTTTCTGGTCGGTGCCGGGCTGGCCGCAGCGGCAGGTGAGGTCTGACACGTCCAGGGGCCGCCCAACGGTGATGTCCACCTGGCGGCCCACCCGCGGAATCCGCCCATGCTCCGGCATTACCCGCCCCATCCCACTGTGGTAGAAGGGCAAAATTACCGGGTTCCTGCGAATGCGCACAGATCTGCTCTCACCACCCCCTTGCTCAACAATCGCATATTGAAAGTCAACACCTCCACATGTATTGGTACTAGACAAGCAGAGCCATGCAGAAGCCCTGCTCTCACACACAGCGCATGATGTGCGATGCATGCATCCCCAGGAAAATTCGCTGCACCCTCCTCGGATCCAGGGGTTTCACTGGGTCACAGGATGGCCTCTGGAAGCATGCGTGAGGCAGAGCTCTGATGCACAGGCACGTGTGGCAGCTGTATAACGAGCAGAAGGAAGAACAGGAAACGTGACTAACCTGCCGCTCTCAGCGACGCAGTCGCAGACGAGCTTGCCGACGCCCCACTTGCAGGGCTGCACGCGGCCGCTGTAGCCGACGCGGCCCTCTGGGAACACGTGCACCCAGTCCCCCCGACCTAGCAGCCGCACCGCCGTCTGCATCGCCGGCTGCTGCAGGCCCCGCCCCCGCTCGATCGGCAGCGTCTTGCCGCTCAGAAAGAACTGCCTGGCGCGCCACACAACCACCCTCAGCACATGCAGCTCAGGGGGCGCAATACATTACTGTCCAGGGGACTTTAGGGTATTCAGTACCCCCTGTGCACAAACGTGATCACGTGACCTGGAAAAGCGGCGCTGGAGAGTGACGAGTAGGCTGACCTAGCAAGATGTGGCTAGGTGTCTGGAAGGTGTAGAAACATCTGGTTACACGGACATGAAACAAGAGTCAATTCCAAATAACCATGTCCCTGCTGGGCGTTTAATCGTTGAAGCCCCGGCACAGTCCCTTGCTGGTGTCTATAGGGGGTAAAGGTTGCTCGGCTGAGGAAGCTCACCCCAGAAAGGCGTTGCGGTAGCAGATCTCCTTGGCGCATAGAGACCACCGGTTGCCCCCATGCATGCTTTCTGTGTAGAAGAACTTCCACGGCAGCAAGGCGCTGAGCACGACGGGGTCATCTATTGTACTGCAAGGACACATGACGATCAACGAGCCGCATGCACATGTTAGGCACGGAAATATTGACAAAGGCTACAGGCAAAAGACACCAGATTCCTTTGTTGGTGATCCCACCAGCGGCAAAGTATATGCAAGCTTGGATGTCTTGGGTGAGGCTTCATAATCACACACCTGGTGTGATTGCAGACTGTCAGCAGGCCAACGCCAGGGGGCCTGTTATTGGCTACATCCTCGATGCCTTCAACATTGGTGATCCTCGTGGTGTTGAGCACATTGAGCACAAACTTGCTCCCTATAGCTACTAGACCTAGCGTAAAATTTCTACCTAGATCTCCCCACGGCGCATCTATGGGCACCCCGTCAAGAGGATCAGTTTCACAGATCGAGTCCATCAAGACTAGTGCGTCTGCACCGCCCTCCTGCTCAATGAGATATCAATGATAGGTGTTACGAAGACAATACGGTGGCATGAGTAGTAGCCCATAGATCGGAGGGTGTAGTCATGAGGTGCACTCGTTCAAGGAAGCCGAGGTGCCGTGAAAATACCAGCCTTTTAGCTACAAGAATCACGACTTTGTATACACAGAAGTTGCTCGATCTGATGGGCCGGTGAAAGATTCAATCTTCCTTCCTCTTCGACTCCTACTGCTTAAAGTGAGAATGAGTCACCTGCCAGCTCGGCGCAGCGCGGTCGTTGTTCCGCCAAATCCTTGCATCGCGATCAAGGCTCATTGCGGATCATGCGTTCTATTCCCGCATGACATTCTCAATATGCTTGAGAGCCTGAGCCGTTGATTCAAGCACGGCGGTTTGCTTCTTCGTACTGGGGTCGTGCAAGTTTGGTTCTACTACATCAAGTAAGTCTCGGGAAAGCAGCACAGGACTGCATTTTGGCCTACCATTCAGATTATCACTCCTTGGGACGTAGTTTTCCGGCCTTAATTTGCCAGGAAACACCTTGGGGCCTTTGAGGGAGCGGGCATAGGGCTGGATCTTCTGATGACGGACGCCCACCTCAGGTGCTCTCTCCTGAGGCTGCTCCTAGTGCACGGGATACTTAATATAGTAAATAGCTGCTGTTGGAAGCCTTTTCTAGGCCAGCTGTGCCTCTTGGGACCCAAGAAGGTGTTCCCAGGACCTAACTTAAATTTGTCACGAGGCCACAGAGGTCTGTGAAAGCGTGAATTGTGACCTCCTTCGGCGTAATGTTCTCATACATATCATTGATCGCCAGAAGTGCAGATATCCTGGATGTCTCATGCCAGAGGGCAACAGCTGAGCAGCTGCTACCTGGCTTCTGGCGAGGGTTGGTCCCTTCCAGGATGCAAAAAGGAGCCTCCTGTGATGTCTATTCACCCGGAGCACTCTGTGTGCAGGCGGGTCAACTAAAGCCAGCCACTCCTGCGGATCAAGGCCGCCTGCCGCCCAGCGGCAGAAAAGAGGTATGCCGCAAGTAGTAGATGCGGCCGCCGCAGCAGCCTCCGCGAGCTTGTGTTGGCCGCCCTTGGGCGCCTTTGCGCAGGCCTCCAGCGACGCACCCCCAGACTGGTGGCAGCAGGGGCATGCCAGGGGGGCCATCCCAGAGCGACAGTCCAACAGGCAGTCTCCTCAGATCTCAGGCAGCCCCCACACCACCCCCACCAGCCCCATGAACCAATCGCGCGAGATGTCGCAGCTGTCGATGTTCCGCCTCGGCTCCGAGACGGAGGTTGAGCGCGGCTCCAGCTGCGAGGGTGACATGGGGCCCTGCACCAGCGATGGCATGCCAGCCTCTGCGCCCTCCTCCATGTTCTTCAACACGGGGCCCAGCGGGCAGCAGGACGCGCCCTCGGCCCCCACGCTCCCTCCGCGAGACACCAATTCCCCGCCACCGCTGCCGCCGCAGCTGCGCGCAGCCGAGGGGGGGATAGTGGGGCTGAGCACCGTGGGGCTGGATGGGGACTCGGGGGAGCAGAAGGCCTCGTTGGACAGCAGCTCGATGTGGTCGCCAATGCTGACCACGGGGATGGCCGCGCTGCAGACGACGATGGGGGCCGGCAGCAGCGTGCAGGGGGACGCGCCGGCCGGGCGGCTGCCGGCCGCGCCGAGCCTGCAGTCCTGGGCGGGCAGCCTGGAGGTGCCCGGCTGCCCGGCAGGGCGTTCCTCGACCCTCAGCTCGCCCGCCGCGGCTGCCACTCCGCTGGAATCGCCGCCGCCGTCGCCCATGCAGGAGGCGCTGGGCGTGGGCCGCGATGCCGATCCCTCGCTGCAGGGCGGCTCTGTCACGCTCAGCATGCTCGCACAGGTGACACCTTTTTACGTGCACTTGTTGTCAGGAAATTTCAACACATACATTTGCATGGATATCGTATTGTAAACGAGCTGGTGCTTTAGTCTTGGTAAAGGAGCTGCTGCTTCAATTTATCATAATGATACAGCACTTGAACTGAGAGGGGTGGTGTGAGCAGGGAGCCAGCGTGCAGTCCAGCCCGCAGCTGCCCATGAGCAGCCGGGATCGGACGCCCGCCGCGGCCGCCGGCGATTCCTGGGGCGCCCCCGACACGCCGCGCCCGAGCGCTTGGGAGGACCAGCCGGTAGCCGCCCCTGCAGCGCAGGCGCCGGCCGGAGCCGGCGGCAGCGCAGATATCGCGGCAGCAGCAGGCACCGGGCAGGCGACGGCCGGCAGTGCCGTGCGCTATGAGAGGGATAGCTGGGCCGCTGGATATGTCCGCCCCGACACACGCAGCGCCGCTGGGGCAGCCAACCGTGATGCGGCGGCGAGCCCTGCGGCCAGCAGTACCTTGCAGACGGCACTGGCGGAGGAGGCACGCGGGGCGGCCAGGCTGGGGCGGCCGACATTTCGCGAGCGGACAGACAGCGCAATATACCACCGGGACGAGGAGGCTCCGGAGGCTCCCTCCGCGCCGTTCAGGGGCGTCCGGCTGGAGCCGGTGACTTCTGCGTCGCCGGCGCCTGCGCGGGAGAATGCGCGTGGCAGCAGAGGGGTAGATGCGGGCAGGGGCGGCGCGCAGGGGCAGACAGGGGAGAGGGGGCTGCGCGGGGCGGAGGAGGCGGATGCGCGCGCGCATGTGCTGCAGGCGGAGCTGGGCACCAGCGTGGTGCAGCTGTGCCGCCGCACGCGCGAATCGCTGGACGCTCAGGCCGCGCCGGGGCCATCCGCCGCGCAGGTGCGGCCTTTACAACACACTTTTCACCTCAATGAGTGCCCGAGGCATTCTTTTCGCATAAAGACAGTGCCATCAAGACGCTGTGCTGTGGGGGGACATGTCCTGTGCTTCCAGGGCAACGGAAGGCCTCTTAAGCTGGGCATGATTGGTGGCTGTGTTGCAGGCGGGCGCGGGGAATGGGAAGTGTGCGACGGCGCCGTGGTCGTCGGGCGCACAGGCGGGCAGCGCCCCGACCAGCGGCGAGCTGCCAAAGTCCTCCCTGCGTGACGACAGCGCTCGCGACTCCTGCGGCCGCACCGAGGCCGACTGCGCCGACAAGGCACGCCTACTGGCTCACTAGAATCCCCTTCCCACAGCCAGATCTAGAGCTTCTGCTCCCAGATTCCCTCGAGGCCCATCTGCGTGTCTCAACATGCCCACACTAGACGACGTTTTGCGAGCACCTTTCCTGCAGCCCTCCTCGTGTGCCACACCGTGCTGTGCGTGAAGTGTGAGTCACTAAGCATGCTGCGCTGAGATGGGTGTACGTGTTCTGCAGGTGTGGCCGGGGCTGAGCCTGAATACCGCGCTGACCCCTAACAGCGGCATGCGCTCGGTTGCGTCTGCAGTGGACGGCTCGAGGATGGAGCGAGAGCTCTCCTCACCCTACACATCCTCTGTCATGCCACCTGGCCAGGTGAGCGCCTTGCCTACAGCCTTGCCTAGAGCCTTTATCTTGATTGGCACTTGCACTCCTGAGGGATTGCAGGCACAGCTACAAACGGCCTTAAGACGTAATGCTTCTGCAATGAAATGTGCATGTTGATCTGTCTGTGAAACGCGGGTGACAGGTAGAGAAATGGACGCAGGTGGAGGGTCCTCGGCTGAGCGGCCAGCGCAGCAGCGAGCAGACCAGCGGCAGGCTTGGCGAGGCGGCGGCGGCGGCGGCCGGCGCGGGCGGCCACTCCCGTGCGCAGCCGCAGGCCGGGCCGGCAGCTGCGCGGCAGCCGCTCCCGGCTGGGGACCGCGCCGGGGGCGGCGGCAGCAGAAGTGTGAGGCTGAGCGGGGAGGCGAGCTTTGGGTCCAGCAATTCCAACGGCCCGCGCCTGACGGAGGCGCTTCTGGCCGACCTGGAGACCCAGCAGAAGCTGCACGCCCGCAAGGAGAAGCTGGATGTTCATGGTGGGATATCTTCTGCCCCTTTGCTTTCTCACACCTGCCACATTGCAACATTTTTAGCATTGCTGCTGCACTGCGGTGCGCTGTGCAGGGGTTCTGTGTGTTGAAGTTGAGGGGATTGGAAGCATGCAATCTGCTGTATTGTGGCATGACTTCCTGACAATGCTGCAATAGTGAATGAGAAGAATGTGAATGGTGTGTGCGCAGGGCGGACGCGGGCGTGGCTGGCTGCAGCAGAGCTCTCCCTGGAGACGGAGAGCCGGGCAAAGAGGATGGCAGCAGCGCGAGAAAAGAGCTTGAACTCTGTTGACTCAGCCATGAAGAGAGGGGGCAGGAGCACCCCTGCAAAGGCAACAAAAAAAAAGGCAGAATCCAAAAAGCAGAAGGAGCGCCAGGGATTTGGCCAGTGGTTGTCCTGCTTTATTGGAGGGGGCACGCACTGACCCCTTTCCCTCTACTTCTTTATGTTCGTGTGAAGCTTGCACGGCTTTCGTGTGGCTCTGGCTTTTATATTGTCGTCTTCAAGAAAGTGCAAGCACGAGTTTTTTTTCCCTTGTGCTTGTTCATCTGCAATTATTGCATGCCGCAGCAATTTTCACAGACCGGAGAGATTTGCGTTCATGTTGGGCTGGGAGAGGCAATCTGCCAGCAAATGATCAGGCACTGTATGTGTCTGCAACGTTGTACAACGCTTGCGGGAACTTGGGAGAGACCAATAATTAATTTGGCGGCAACATGCAAATCTGGGTGCCATGGCCCACACAAGAGGAGTTGTCATGCTCTGTCGCCCAGATTAGCATTTTGATTTTGAACGGGGGGCTAGCTCACTACTAATGCGCATTGGGGAAATCAAAAACATTTGTTCCTTTGAAGTGAACCTTAGGCAGGCCCATCTCATTCGAATTCCCTAGGGGGCAGAAGGCTGCACATGGGTTTTTCCGGGTATCACAGCATTGCTGCATGCCTGAAGGGCAAGTGTTTCTTCCAATTGGCCTGCCCTGAAATAGTCAACGGTGTATCCCTTTCATTCATTCAAAGGACTGCAGAAGTTGTTATTCATTTTGCAATGGTACCAGAAGTGTGATTGATCAAGGATATCGACTTGACAATCTGAGTGTTGTTCCTGCTGTGCCATGCCATGCAATTGTCTGTGTGCTAAGTTAGGGTCTTTTGTTCCTGCTCTGCCCCCATATTTGCATAGGGAACGTTGCTTTCTTATTCAGTACTCATGATCATTGCATATTCCTTACTAGCAGCAGAGCTGATGGGGTGTAAAGCTGATTTGTTACGTTTGGGATGCCCAATCAAACGTAATTGCCTCGCTTAATTATGCGTGCTTGCATGGCATGTACTCAGTGAGTACTACTTCTCACGCACCAAAGTTCCAGCCTAGACTGATCGCCTAATGCCACTCAGTGTACACATACATTAGATCTCACCACGATGATCTCAGAGGGCCTTCGACGGAGAATTCCTCGTCACTTAAATGTTAGGCAGCACCCATGAACAACGTCTGAGCCTCTGTCATGCATGTCAAGAGGGCGAAAGAATACATTTACTACTTCTACTGATCTACAACCGCCGACCAAACAAGTACATGCATATCACGCAGTCAGCGGCGACTTGCAGAGGCCCAGAAGGGAAAGCCATTTGGTGGCAAAAGAAATGGTCAGCGTGACAGGAGGAGAAAAGAACTTCAGGGCAGCCATGAAAAGCGCAAGTTACAAGTCTTAAAGTGGTCTTTGCAAAAGTGTCATGTAGTGCTCCTGGGTTGGGGATCATTGTATTGTTGCTGCACGATGTGCACTTGCGAGGCAGCCCTTCCTCTCATCTCCCTGGCGCGCGCACTGCTTCGATGTCTGCATATCTCTATCGCTCATATAGGGACACCGCCTGCCTATCTGGGCGGCGACTGGGCCTGCTGCCCCAGTCTGATGGCAGTCCTGGCGGCGGCGGCGGCCGCAAAGCCGCACTCCGCATCGCAGAATGCGCGCGCGGCCGCCAGTGCGGAACCCATCGCATCCAGGTGCGCCAGCGAGTCCGGCAGCCGCAGCGGGCGGCCCCTCAACCCCTGCTCTGCCTTCTCCTGTAAAGTCACACCCCATTTCATATATGCAGTGACACTGTTGAAACAGTAACCTAGCCAGGGACATCTACAACACAAGTGTGCTTGCCAATTGTTTAGCAGCACAATGGACAAGCACTCTTGTGTCGAGAGCTCCATGGCTGCCCGCTGAGTGATCTGCGCCATGAGTGACCTCAGCAGAGGTGGTGGGACGGCAGGCGGAGGGGCTTTGGTTTTTGAAATTCAAGGTAAATTGCAGTTGAAGAAGAGGCGACCATGGGGACGACATTCTGCATACACAGTGAAAGCGCTGCACAACAGGTAGCCATATGCAGGGAGATTCTGGGTAAGAGCACTGCTGCATGCGGCATTTGGCAAATTGGCGAAGGCAGGTTTGTTGTAGTGTAAGGGAAAGGGGCTGCTTACCCGTGCGCGAGCGTGGAGGCCGGCGGCCATCTCCCGGGTGCATGCAAAGTGGTGGTGCGCGATCGACAGCGCCTCTGCGTCCCCCGGCCGCTGCCTCTGGATGGCTGCCAACACCGCCGCCCTCCACAGCCGCACCCCTGCAGCAGTGACTTTAGATTAAGAAGTATGCCGATGGCACCAAGGCTGTTCCACACCGGCTCACTTCTCCTGCGCCTGCTCGTAAGGATGACCAAGCACTTGGTGGCTATCAGTGCGAGGATGATCTGCGATCAGGCTAATAGTCAAGAATTGGGAGTCTGTGCGCGCCAAGCTTGAGGAGTCCCCTCTTCTTTTTACCAAGGGGGGCTGCACAGTACGTATTTGGAAGGCATCAATTGCTTCCAATACAAGGCGGGAAGACCAGAATGAAATTGTGGGAGGGTACACACCGATGTCGCCGGAGGGCCCGCTGCCGGCGCGCTTGCTGAGCAGCAGCTCGAGAGCGTCCGCGCGCACCAGCAGGTCCATGCCCGCCCGCACCGCCTGGTACTGCCCCAGCCCTGCGCACCCAGCCGCGCCGTTAAAATTTATGCAAATGACAATTGTGAGGTTGCTGGCTGTGGCCGCTAATACAGGCCCCTGTTCTGCTGACAGGCAACTTCGTTGCCTGCTGAGCTGGAAATCAGACTGCCTTCGCTGTAGGGCCGGGAAATGCCAAGACTGACTGTGGAAGGCATGGGTGATCCGGCGGATAATCCTGTCCCACCGTGGCTGGGGCAGGCTCGTCCTTGCAGACCATGCCCGGCACAATCAGCCCCCCGACGCCACCAGCTTGATATCCCCTCCAGCTGGAAAAGACGCAGATCATGACAGGCCATTGCCACAACCACGCAATTATCAGTCAACTTCCTCGGCGCGCAATATAACCATTCATATTGCAATATGTGCAAACCTTCCCCGGCGCCCACGGGAAGCGCTAGTCACAGCCGCGCACACAGACGCACCGGCGACGAGGTGCACGAGCGGGCGCCACTCGCGGGCGGCGGCCCATGCGCGCGCGGCCACGGCGGCCAGCTGCACGAGCACGTCCAGCGCGTCGGCGGCGCCGCCGGCCTCGAAGGCTGCGTGTGCGCCCAGCAGCAGGCCCGCCTCCACGTCCGGCGGCAGCGCCCCGTGCCGCTCCAGCAGCACCGCCAGCAGGGAACTCCCCAGCACGCCCGGCGCGCCCAGCCCCTGCCCGGTCCGGTCAGCCGCGTTGACTCAGCCAGGTCAAGTCAGCACGTCTTCATCCGTATTTGGTTCCATGCAAGGGTCGGGCCTTGCATTGATTTTCTCAATGTACGCTGTGTGGTGGACTCAAGTCAGCCTGCCAAAGCACGAGGAAAGTGCACTTGCATGCTGCTCTCCACCAATTGACGCCCTCAAACCCAACACACATGACTGTTTTGAGGGAGCGCAGCTTGCCTATGCACTTGCCACGTGCACCGGCAGGGTGCGTGGGCCTCACAGCGAGGGGCGCACCTCGGTGCAGCTGAGGAAGCCGGCGGGCGTCCAGGCGGCGGCTGACTCGGCGCGCGCGTCGTGGTGCGCGGCCAGGAGGCCCTTGAGGAATGCGTCCGCCAGCACGTCCGCAGTCTCCTCCACCGACATCTGGTACGCCGCCGCATACTCTATCGCCGTCTGCGCCGCAAATTTTTCCCGGCTATTACTCATGGCTCCTAATGTGAGAGGGTCAAAATCCTCCTTCAATTCTTGCCGGTTTCTTTGATTGCCATCCAATGCAGCCGGCAAAGGTTCAAGTTGTTTCGTGGGATTGGAGAGCTCTCAGTGTGACTCTTTTGTCAAGGAAGTCTCGCCCGAGTGGACTGATACAAACAAAGAAAGTGTCTCAACATTTGAACAAACCTGTCTCTCCCATGTCCTGCTCTGTCGCTGAGGTGATCCCCATGCACAACCACAGGATCCAAATATACGAGCAGGTGTCTTAGATTACAGCAGCGCACCGGGGCGGCGGCGGGCCCCTTCATGAGCAGGATCTGGAGGGACTGGCGGGGCCCGAGGCGGGCGGCCTCGGCGCAGGTCATGCCCAGCAGCGTGGCCGCGCGGAAGCTGGCCGCAGCCAGCGCGCACACCGGCCGCGCCGCGCCGCGCCCCGCACACGCCTGCAGCGCCTCCAGCACTCCTATTGGATTATCCACTCTCGTCTGCCCCTGCGCGCGTCAGCACAGAGAAATAGTCAGCTTCCGTCAGAAGGAGTATAGGTGCGTTGGGCGGTACACCCTGTGAGGAATTTCTGGACATACCTTTAGCTGGATGTGGCGGCAGGTGCATCTCAATATGGACTGGCTGACCTGCAGGCTGGCTGTCAATGCAGGTGCAGATGTAACTGTGCGTGCTTAGGTCATATAGAGTGATGGCATTACCTGTCCTGATGAGACATTTTACAAGCAGGTATGCCCATGGGATCATGCCGGAGGTGGGCAATCTGCTGGTCTGGAAGGATGAGTATCGTCATATGTTGGACCGGTGAGAATGACTCAAGGGCTACACTTGGCAGGAGGTGTTACCCCATTGCATGGGATTGGTGCATAATTTATATATACTTGCAAGCTTAATCTTGTTGATGGCAATGTTGTGGCAAAACTAAAATGATGGGGCGATACCCGGCGGCGTAGGAAGCTCATTACGGCGGCGGGGACGACCTGCGCAACGGGCTGTCCTTCCTCGGCGCTGCCGGGCGGGCGGCAGAGGCGGATGATTGCCACCGCCGCCTCCACCAGCACCACCTCAATCGGCGGCGACGCTAGCTCCCGGCTCAGCGCCCTCGCACCCGCCTGCGCGCACAGCAGAAAAAACTGTCTTAAGCATGACCGGTACAGGGCACTGAAACGTAACGACAGCAGCGTTGAACTCTCAGCACTGCGCACCATACAGGAACACTTGTTTATCATTCTTATCAAGAACAGCGATGTGATCATTTGGATTACCTGTATAAGCATGCCCAATACAGGGCTCTGGAACATCTTGTCAGATTATAAGTAAGATCTACAGAGAATATAGGTCTTGACCATAACGCATCACACCACAACGGTTGTTGCACATGGACATGCTGGGAGATTTTGGCGGCGAGGCGGGCCACCCACCACGTTGCCCTGTTCCAGCTGCGCTCGGACGGCGGCGGTGATTTCCTTGGGGCCGGGTATCCCCAGGATCTGCTGTAAAGCGGCCAGTGCGGCGTCCACGGCAGCCTTCTCACCTTCCCCATCTGCTCCTTCAATTGCAATCCCAGGCATTGCTGCAGCTTGCACTGCACCGCTCGCAGACCTCTCCTTACCCCTGAAAAGCAGGGCACTGCATTTCTTAACACATTCCCTTGAGGAGCGGTGCAATAACAGGTCAAATGCGCAGAAGACATGCACGCTCGGGATACACATTGTGGTCAGGCACCTTGACGCAGGTGCAGAATCCGCGTCGGCCTCTTCTTCATCAAATGCAGTTGCTGCCCAGGGCGCGATGAGGGGTCCGGCGCGCAGCGGCGCGGGCTGCCCATCCAGCTGCAGCCGGGCAGACAGCAGCTGCAGGCTGCGCGCCAACGCCCGCACCAGCCCACTCTGTGGCTCTGCTGTACATGACTCCTGCTCAAGCCACGTCAGCGCTTCCTGCACCATCAAGAGATACTCCTTCAGGAAGGGTCCTCCCAAGAAAGGGCAGGCCATGGACTGATGGATGCCCCGTGTTTCACACTCCCACCCTCGCCTCTCAATTCATCATCAATAGGCAGGGGTAAGGAATACAAAAGTCAAGGCACGTCACGATGCATATAGAGAATTTCATTGTAAAGCAATCCGCAGACCCAACCTGCAGTAGGGAGAACTGCTCGCGTGGGGAGATAGCCAGGCTGGCGGCCTGCTCCACCAGGAAGCGCGCAGCCAGCAGCGGGGGCAGCTGCTTGTCCGCAAAGAGCGCATGGATGTCCTGCCACACGCCCTCGCGCAGCCTCTCGCCCCACGCCAATTCCCTCCAGTCGGCAAGCACCGCAGCGGCCTGCGCCAGAGTCACCTGCTGTGACTGCTGCCCTGTAGCTTCCGCCCACCTGGGCACCACCATGCGCTCAAACTTCAGCTACTCAGGGTCCGGTTCTACCAGATTAAACACAGCAGGCTGCACGAGTGATCAAGCTTCAAGATGCTTGAAACTTTCTGGAGCTTGATTTGCATGTGCGATTTGACCACTGGCAACAAGAATGGAGCAGTGTGTTTGAATGTGTACCTTCGGGCATTCTGCCAGTCCTGCTTTGCAAGCATGTGCGCCAAAGCGGCGCCGGCGTCAGCATAGACTGGCATGCGCTCGCTGGGGGTGTCGGGCCAGGCCACGAATGGCTCTGCTTTGCCGCCCAGCAGCTCATACAGCAGATGCACCCTCCTGCACATGTTGCGACAGACAACTGCTCTTTATTGCCTTCCGCTCATCCCTTACAGGTCGACAGGCAATATTAGCACAGGCCACTTGGCTTGGCATAATTGTGGCGATGAAGACTAGAAAAGATGGAAATGGTCAGAGCTGAATTGAGAATATTAACCATTTACGTTGCAAGCAGATTGCATGCCTGCGGTGTGTGTACATATATAAATCTGAGTGTTGCAGAAATATTGTGTAAGGCAACACCAAGGTGTTTGCTTGGGGGAGAACGGACCCGTAACGGGCGCTGCCGCTGCCCCCAGGGACGGGAAGGTCGAGGGAGATGATGCGCTGCAGCAGGACCTGGCGCTCGCAGGCGCTGGCAGCGCTCCTCAGCAGCTCGTCCGCGACTGACCACGTCACTGCCATCACCCAGGCCGCCTCTGTCTCCCCCTCAGCAGACCCTGCGTCCCACAAGGTTCTGATCGCGCCATAACACAAGCCAAGCAATGCAATGCTCCATCATTCATATCATGCACGTGCTGAACGCAAGTGGGCTTTACCGCATCAGCAGTGCCTCTGCGCTACCACAGGAAACAGGGAGGCACATAAGCCACTGCTGCAAAGGGTCACACCTGGGCGCCTGGCAGGGGGCGGTGTCATTGAGCGGGTGAGAGATTCAAGATGGGCCTCCATCTCTCGGTACCTGCAGCCCGCCCCGCACTGCACAGACAGCCCACATGCATGTGAGACAGGTCCATCCCACACCATTTCCAGGGCTTAAACACCACGTGAGGCTTTCGGGTGTGTGTTCTGCACCACACGAGACAATGCTTCACAAGACGATGACGCACGAGTAGGCGGACCTGCAGGAAGCGCAGGCACCCGACAAGGGGGCAGCCAGGGAGAAACAGCTGCACAGCCTCGATGGCCGCTTTGAAGGCGCCCTGACTGCATGCTGCCCGCAGGGCAGAGGCCGCTGCGGCCCGATTGGTCTCCACCTCGCCTGCCTTCTCCTTCTCTGCCTCAGCTCCTCCTTCACCCCCATTTTCACCTGCAACAAGCTCACCATATTGTTCTAGGTACCAATCACATGCTTCAACAGCTTTTGGATTATGGTAGGAAGATTGCAATTACCCAAGACTGATGCGCACCTTCATCAGCGCTGCTCTTGCCAAGCGTGGCGTTCAGCCACACAGCCATGCATTGGAGCGGTGCGCAGCCGTGACAGGCAGCCAGCAGCGCCAGCATGGGCCACCTGTGCATGAGGGCTGCAGCAAGCAGCGCTCCCGGAGGATCGTCCAACTGCCCGACTTGCGCCAATAAATCCAGAAGCTCCAGACCTTTTGGGTTAGTTCGAAAGAGTCAGTGCATTTGCCATTGCGAATGCCAGCACATACCACAAATTGTAATTGATCACTTTTGGGATGACGCTGCTGTGCTGTTGTGCGCCTTACCTTCGCTCTGCGGAAGTGCTGAAGGGGGTGGTGCAGTTGCTTCATCCGGGGCCAAGCCGCGAAGCACGTGCAGCAGGTGATGCCGCAGGCTGCTGTCCTCAACATGCTGCACAGCCGTCCCAACGATCTGCACAACAGGGGAAGCCTGATCTCCAATTATTATCATTATCATTACACGCTTTTCCTGCCAGAAGCAAGGTGCGTCTGCAGACAAGCTGC